>Ga0157364_1001583_pt1 | contig 19671 bp, 15 predicted proteins | sample AttsexASBM2_FD_111476 | JGI IMG/M metagenome (GOLD analysis project Ga0157364, IMG submission 111476) | Fungus gardens microbial communities from leaf cutter ant in Ribeirão Preto, State of São Paulo, Brazil - Atta sexdens ASBM2 | ecosystem: Host-associated > Fungi > Mycelium > Unclassified ...
AGACAATTTTAAGATAAATTTTAAACAATTGAAACAATTTAGAATATAGAAACGATACATATGTATATGTATTCATATTTTCATGTATAATATAAATCTTTATTTCTTAAAAGATAAAAATTTTCAAATATTTCATTTAACAAACAATTTCTGGATGGTATATATATATATACATATATCTATTGTTCAGAAGCTTTACTAGTGGCAACGATAGCAAGATACGCGTGTATATTATAATTGAAGAAAAAAGTCTGTTCTACATGCGGGGATAAAAGGTAAGAATTTAATTCTTTGAATTTAGATTTTGAACATAAAAATATTTCAATATTGAAAATACTTTTTTTTTTAAATATAATAGGTAAAAGATAGTAATAAATGATATCGTTCATACACATTAAGTCAATGTTTCAGAATTATAAATCCTAGACAGCACTGATCTAACAAAATAAAACGTAAATATCTGATTTATGAAAAAAGGAGATATTTTAAAATCCTACATTGAAGAGTGTATATTAAACATATTCAAATAATTTAAAAAATATAACACTTCTTTTATAAAAAGATAGATGAAGATAATATACATGTTCTAATAATTTAGATAAAGATAAGACGAAATCATTTTTTTCACCTAGATAATTATTTGGATAATTTTGTACAAATAACAGCAAATACCTGCATCGTGAGTCTGTATAATCGCGTTACCGTGTGTTACATGTCGGAGCATAGCCTATCCCATAGCATAAAGCGACGGTATGGAGAGGGCTGTTCTCCGCGTTTCTCTTTCCGCCGTCTTTCCTCTGTCCACGTTTCAGTGGGTGGAAGAGGAAGGAACCGGAGGAGAAGGAGGAGGAGGAGGAGAAGGAGGAGGAGGAGGAGGAGGAGGAGGAGAAGGAGAAGGAGGAGGAAGAGAAGAAGAAGAAGAAGAACGAGAAGGAAAGCAGCAGCTGGGTGTATAGCTCCCCGCTAGATACGACACTGCGCGATTTTTTGACGACCGATGAAAGTTACTCGCGAGATATTCTATTTTAAACTTTCGGCCAACAGCAGCCGTCGTCGTCGTTGCCGTTGCCCGCCTTCGCACTCGGCTTGCCTCTCCCTTCTCTCTTCCTCTTCTTCCCTCTTTCTTCTTCTCTCTGTCCTCCTCTCGTCCTTCTGTTGCGCTCTCGCGAGACTTCCTACATCGCGATAATTCCTGAAAAGGAGGGAGCCATTTTGCGCGGTGTGGAGCGGCAACACGCCACGGACCTTCGCTTTGATTCTACGTTACGCCGGGAGAAAGAGAGAAAGAGACCCTTTGTTATTGGCGGAGAAAAGCAATGGTTACAACGGCAATGATGGCGATACCGAAACTGTTGTTTTTTCCGACCGACTGAATGATTTATCAGATCAGCATCGATTGGATTGAGGGGGGGGAGGGTCGAAATCGTGGTTGCAAACTGGTGAGCTTTATTATTAACCTCTCCCTCTTGTATTCTCCCTTCACTCTCTATTGCATTGTAATCGTTTGCGAACGTTTGATCGCGTTATAAAAAATCCAATACTTTTGTTCGCCGCAAAATACAATTCGCGAGGTCCGATAACATTTTCGATAACCGCTTTTAATTGCGCTCTGTTGTTTGACGCCAGTATTGTTCTGTCTGCAACATTGCCCTATGTTAATCAATAGAAAAAGCGGCGTGCGAGAATGTTAGGCGCATTTCAGAGAATGACCAATGCAACTCAGTTATGGTGCGAGTTGCTACACTCCCTTCTCCTCCACCTTCTCATCCTCCCCGTCCTCCTCTTCTGCAATCGATCGTGTATGTTGCACTCACGTTGCTGATCTCGAGAGTGCAGAGGAAACGAACTGTCTCACTACATCGTGCGAAATTTGCTGTTAATCCATCCGATATTCCAAACGAACATCAATCTTATGATGAATCGTGTTATATTATCGTACACTTTTTGAGATTGTTGTACAAGGAACTGGTAAAATATTCTGAAAACAGTAAATAAAACAGTAAAATATAGGAGAATATTTTTATCGTTTTACACTGAAAAAAATTGATTAAATCTTACATTTTTTTAAATACATTTTTTAAATTATACTACTAAATAAATAATTTTCTTACAATAAATGAAAATTTTCGTAGTAAAAAAAAAATAGTTGAATCAAATTAATAATTCTTGCATCGCGCAAATAAATATATATTTATATTTAGAAAATATTTTAAAACTATTCAAGCAAACATTTATTAAAATTTATATATTTTTTTGCTGTAAGCAAAAATGAAAAAAAGGCAATGATAAAATTTGGAAGACACAAATGGCTGCAACAAATGGATACATTGTTATGCATTTGTGCACCGGAAATAAATCGATTTTCTTATATAATCAGAGTGCCGTTTTTTTATTTATTTAGTTTCATCAGTATGCGCGCCGTTTGTAACGCAGAAAATAATTACGGTGATAAATTAATTAAAACGAACGCGAGGCGAATTCCATGTTCGCCGGGATCCGCGCAGCGTTCGCAGGAAAAATATCAATCGATATCGTCCGCCGGCGAAAGGAACGCGCATTCGATATTCGCATATCCGATGCGAATTCCCAACGGGCATCGGCGCGGAGGTTGCCAAAAAATAAATTTTCAGCTGCCGCGCGCGCGGGATAAGCTCGCACACGCGCTCACGCGGATCCGTTGCGTCGGGGTCCCGCGATGCCTTTTTCTTTTTTCATCGGCCACCCCCGCCGTTGCCCCGTCGTTCCCCCGGGCTACTCTCAACCGCCACCCCCGCAGTATCCCCCGTACCACCACCGTTACCGCCACTACCGTTCGAGAGCACCACCCCGCGGGATGCGCGGCGCGCCGCGCCGGCCGCTTTTGTTTTCCTCTATTTTCCGGTTTTTCCGGGGTGGGCCGCGCCGGACACACGGCGGTGGCAGCAACATCGGTGGCGACGGCCGAGTGGTGTGTGGCGCAACAAGTAGCAGATTATAAAAATCACTCGCCAGCTCGGGGGCGTGTTGAGGAAAAAAAAGAAGATAGAGAGAAAAAAACGCGAGCGACGAGCGGAGGCACGCCGTGGGAGGAAGCGGGATAGCGAGGGTGGGTGAGAACGGTTGGAAGAGAGATCGCGGGATCGTGTGAGCGACGAGAGTGAACATCGCGAGTGGGAACGAGAGGAAACGAAGGACCGGTGCGGAACGCGGGAGGGGGCACAGAGGGGGGTACACGACGAGTGAAAGAGGTCCGGTCGGAAGAGGGAGAGCGCGCGAGAGAGATGCGAGCGTAGGTACACATTTACCTATACATATGTATGTTTCCACCCGCCGCGTTCTCCGCTGCCTCCTCTACCCTCCTCTTTTGCCGCTCTCTTCCCCCTCTTCCATCCCACCCCCGATCTCTACCTCGTTCTCTGCCTAACCGAGTTGTAGCTCCATCGCTCTTTCCTCTCCTATCTCTCTCTCTCTCTCTCTCTCTCTCTCCTCCGTTCATACTTCGGCTTTCGATCTCTCGCGCTCTTTCCGCCCGCGTATAAGCCGTGCGTGGCGATTTACATTAAACGCCGGTCCGTTTCCCTCCGCTGTTTCGCGGGAACACGCGCGAGTGCTAGTGGTTTGGGGGAGGCGTCCACGAGGGGCGGGGGAGGGTGAGAAAGGGCTTCTCTCTTTCTCGCGCGGCTCTTGTTGTATCGAAAATGGGGGAAAATCGTACGAAAATACGCGGAGACGAGAGGCAGCGTTGTTTCCGTCCTGTATGCGTGCATGCAAGCACGAAACCCCCGCGGAAAAAGAAAATTCTTTTCGTCCGGCTTGCTGTTGCGTATCTCAATCTCGGTCTTTGTGTCGTAATTTTCGCAAAGATCGCGTTGACTCGCCAACGGTGCAATGAGTGCTCGTTTGAAGAGTACTCGACGATTTCTCGCGCGAGGAACGCTCAAAACGATCGTGCCAGGATGGCAGAGCGGGTGTCCGAACCCGTCATTATATCGTCGGACGAGCTCATCATGACGCTTTGGAGGCTTCCTCGCGTGATTACGGCCACGCACGGGAGCGCGAGCGTTCAATTAAACGCACTTTTAATTGTTTAAATATTCCCCTCGCGACTAGTCCAGTAACGAGCCTCTCGTATTTTACTGTCGCATGATCTTTTACGAGCGCATGCTCTGAACGAAAGTCCACCCGCCCGCGGCGAGAATGGGTGCTTTCCATTTAGTACAAAAATCTACACAAATATCGTTCTCTCTATCTCTCTTGACATTTAATTAATAACAAAGGCAAATCGACACTTGTGTTGATTTGTGTCACCGAATAGAAAGCACCTATTAAGTGCCATTATATCGGGGTGGAGTTCTCGCATTACTGTCGAGCTTACGAATCGATCGGAAAGGTTTTGGATCGTGACTTTCCTTTTCAGAAATTCCGAAAATTCCGGTAAATTCGTTTCTTTCATAAGAAACAAACATGTCGCGCGAATCTATCGATGTTGCGCGTGAGCAAAGCGCAAGCTTTGTTCGTAACGCGACGCGTCGCATCGATGCATTCGCCATGCACCGACGGACTTTATACGCGCTGGCCCTCGTCCTTTCCGATCTCCAGTTGATCGATTTTCCGCGGAGGTCGACGACCCTCACGCTCGCTCTCTCGAACCCCTCGTTATTCGCGTTTCACATTCGGCGCGCGAAGAAGAAAGGAAAGGCACACTTTCGGCGGGCAACCGCGGGGTATTCGCCGGACACACACCGGCCATATTTATTGACTAGGACGCACTAGGACGCGCTAGATGAAACTATATATTTACTAGGAAACGCGATCAATACTCACAATTCTGATGGGACTGAACATTATCTCGCCGCCCTCGTATGCCTTATCCGGTTATTTCCGCGTCCCGTTAAATCGCCTGCGGTCGAACGCGCTCGATTAAGCATTGTTTTCTTGTTGAAAGCGAATTTTTCATTCTCCTTTCTTCGTCGGTAGACTCTTCAATATTTAGTATTGATTAATAATTAAAAAGGGATGTGATCGTAAAAATGACACATTAGGTACATTAACGTGATGAGAACGCAGCTATTAAGTTAATAGCATTTATTCAACGTAATATGTTCGACTGGTTGTGATTGAAATTCTAATTCTACGTCAATATCTTCGAATTATAGAATTGCTGTAACATTTTTCCGTTTCGCTTGAATGTTCATATCTAACGCAGGGATTTAATGGATAAAAATATTCCGCGTTCCCTTACGTGTTTATTGTTGCATGAACTTAAAATTGTACGTCGTCGGAGCGTAAATAATCGAGTTTACACGCGACGCAGAACCAGCGTGCCGCGTACGAATTAGTCGGCAATGAAAATATTTCGCTGCAACTGTCGAAATATATTGTTACAAACAAAACGATCCTAACGGACGGTTTTTATCTAACCGTCGCGCTCGCATACGATTAAATCGTATTTCAAGCGATGACTAGCGACTATTTCCAACTCGCTATACGGCATGGCAAATTTTATATCCCTGTTCAGACACCGTGGAATAATAATTTTAACAAAATTTATTAGTTGAGACCACTGTGTTATTATTGTACAGTAAACGATGTACTCTTGTACGCTACTTTTCGAGTAGAAATTAAGATCCGAAAAGGTCAATGACAACTTTCTCGAGAGACACAATTAATCCTATCTGAAAAGAACTATGATTTAAGGTCGGAGAAAAAAATCGATATCTATATGTGAATTGATAATTAATGATAATATGTGACATAGATTCAAGATGATGAACTGTAACGCGTCAGTGCAAATATTACAATAGTTATATTAGCAATAGTTACAGAAAAAGAAAGTTACACGGACAATAAATCATTATTTTAATATTTTAGAATTTTAGGAAAACAATCATTTGGCAACGGATCTGGCATTTTCTTAGTCGAGAAATGTCGCGCGCCGTGATCATTAAAAATCCGTAAGTTACTAAGCGGCGCCTGATCGCCATCTTGGCAGTGACGAGTGTTCGCCCCGATATATTTTTCGTGGCCGCGTTAAGCGTAAGAATAAATTGCATCGCGTTCGGACGTCGCGATCGACTCTCGGCCGTTGCCAAGACCCGGAAAAAGGAGAGGCGGGTTTTCTAGAACGACTAAAAATAGCGCGCACTCTCGCGAAAATAAAATGGCAGTTCTATGCGGTGGCCGATGGTGAGGAGGATGGAATAAGGTAGGACGGGGTAGAGAGAAAGAAGAAGAAGAAGAAGAAGAAGAAGAAATAGGAGGAGGCAGCGGTGGCCGCGCGGTTGTGGAGAAGCAATAGGAAAAAAAGGAGGCAAAGCATCTAAAATTGGCGGGACTGACTTTGCCAATATGCGGCGATGGCGGGCTTCTATGGCGAGTACCGGTTGGAGCCGGCTTCTGGACCTAAGGAGTAGGATGTGTCTAGGAAAACAAAGAGGGAAAAAAGAAGCGGAGTGGGGAAGACAGACGGACGAATCCTCTCTCTCTTTCTCTTTTCCGTAGGCCTGAGAAAACGCGAATGCGTGCGATACCGGGAGGTACGTACGCATGTGGTATATAAAGAGCATGGGATAGCTTTATTACGGATTACAATGCGACGGCGGTCCCGAAGATCTCACGATAATGACATCGCGCTATCGTGGAAGCGTATCTTCTCGCAACGAGCGAAATATGCGGCCGTAGTGACGGTAATAATATCGATATCGCGGCCAGATCGAAGATACGATCTGGAGCGCGCGATGCGTTTCGCGTGTAATACACTCCTGGGCTATAACGCGACGAGGAAACACCTTCGCGCATAATAAAAATGAAAGGCGACTTTGTGCGCGACCGAGTACCGGAGGCGACTTAGTCCGTTCGAACGAGAGCCACTTATCTTAATAGTAGACTTTACGTTTATGCTGACAACTTTCGTGGGATGAAAGTGAGACACTCACCGTGCACATCTGCTTTTTAATGAAGTAGCTTCCGATAAGTCGAATGCATAAAATAATACTCTCGGAATAGCAGGAAGTAGATATATATAAAATTCATGAGAAAAAGCGAAACATTATTTCATTCTTTTTAAAAAAGGTTTTTAATTTATATTATACGACAAAATCTGCTGATATTTTTACTACTGGTATAACATGAAATTAACAGGATTTAAAAAAATATAATAAAAGTGTTAAAAGGAATACGAAACGCAGAACTATTTGTTCAATTTTACAATCAAAATCGTGTCTATTTGTACACTAAAAGAAAAAATAATTCTAACAACTGTAAATTGATATATTTTAAAAATTACTTACAACTAGTTGTAAACTAGTTGTAAACTGTAAATAGAACTAAAGTAGTATTGAATATTATATTTTTATAGTACTCAGTATTACTTAATTCTTAATATTTTATAAAACTAATTGCAAGTGCTTAAATTTTACGGTCAATTTATAATTGTCAGAACAATTTTTTTCTCTCAATATACAGTGAGTGTTCCATAAGTTTTGTTTCCTCTCTATCAACGGTGCGATTCATCATTTCTGACGCAAGTTGTAAGCCAGACGCAGCCGGATTTTCAGAGCGACGAGAGAGAATCGTAAACGAAAAGAAGTAAGCCCCCTTCCCGCCGTTTTGTCGAGTCTTGTTCGCGTGTGGACCTTGCATCTAAAAGAGCTCCGGGGAGAGGGATGAAAGGTTGCACCATCCAAAGGTAGAAAAAGAGAGAGAATATAAGTCGTGGGGAAGAGAAGGAAGCAAAAGAGAAGAAAAAGAGCGAGGAAAAGAGAGAGAGAACGTCGACCTTGATGAAAATAACTCGTCGAACTGACCATACTTCTTGCACGTGAAGTTAAAAAGTGCAGTCTCGCAGAGGGGATCCTTCAAAACCGCCAATTCGATCGTAACATTTTCGATCGTTCTTCTATCGGACCTACATATTTGTTTGATGATTTTAACAATGTCGAGCACAATGGAAGCGTCCTGATAATTTAACCGTTGTCACGTAATTGACCTCTGCGTTCTATAGACCTTTGTTCTAAATGATGCTTGTTATTGTTTCAACCATTCAGGATATTTCGGATCATTTGGGATCATGACGTGATGCTAAATATCTTTTCCACTTCGAAGGTAGAGAGAAAAGAAGAAAAACGTTTTTACACGTGAATTTATGGCCCAGTGTGTGGCTTGGAGGATATCAAGTGGCGAGTCATGGAAAGGATTTCGTGTGCAAGAGAGGCTCGAGAGGCCGTGAGAGGTGAACGTGGGTGGGTTGAGAGCAAAGATCGAACGACCTCAGTTTGGATACGAACCACAAGCAGTCCGCATTATCGACATCGTTTTACAGGCGTCATGGTGACCGATAGCGTTTTTGCTACCAACAGCTGACACATTATGGTTGAATCTAATCGTGATCCCAAATGGTTCGCTTCCCGACTGTCTTTTCTTATTGCGATATTATTTAAATTAGAATTTAACAATGTATTTGATTAGTAATAATTTTCAAATCTTATTATTACGTTATATTATGGTATTATCAATATTATCCTATAACAATATTAACAATTCGATGTATTTATCATATATTTCGTATAATTAGCTTTAGAAAACTCGTGATTAAATTTGAATAACAATAACTACAGTGGAAATAGTTTGAGTGCAATAAATAAAAGCGTGTATTCTTACGATTTGTAAAACAAGAATATTGCTAGTAAATTGACAGTGTCCCATTAATATTGTAGAATTTTGTGTGACATTGAGCCCGTGCGAAGCCCTCGTTGCACCGGATATAGCGCATGGATTTTGCACAACAATACAAGGGGATTTACACTGCGAACGAGTTTTTACTATCATCAGTCATCAGGCAAACGACGAGATCTCATATTTACCTAACATTGCAGTAGAGTGTGCGCTCGCGCAGATAAATCATCATCGTCTGGTATTGCGCGCGGCATATAAATATAAACACGAACCTGTCATCACCACCCCACAGTGCTGAGGGCGAGCACTTTTTATCTCATGTTTTTGATGCCGCTGCGTCTTCGTTATCCACACGTGGCGACCCCGACAAAACGTATCGTAAAAAAGTATTCTAGAAAAAAACCACTTAAGGGTGTCATGATTAGGGGTTAGTTAAGAAGAGGGGAAAAAAGGGTTCGAGGGTCGCGGTGGTTTTTCTCTGGCAGGTTACGTCTTTTTTTTAGCTATCGATTTTCATCTGGCTAAAAAAACCGACCCAGGGGTGGTATCGTGGTTTCGAAGGGTGATTTTTTTTTGGCCTGTTGCTCTAACTCTAAAGGTGTACTCTTGCAAAGTGTATAAGTTTCCTCCAAGCTAAACGTAACGCGACGTCTTTATTAGGATAACAGAAGATAATAAGGCTTGATGTAATTATGTAATAAATAATCGGATATCGATTTGCTAATTACGACATTTAATCAATAGTATGTTTTTTATTTTCTTGCTCTTGCTCGGGTCACGTTTTGCGAAGATCCTGTTTGATCTGTTTGAAGTGCGTCAATACAAAGATAATCGTCTCGCTATCTTGATGTCCACTTCGTTTGCTGAAAATTCAAAATTACCCGAGACAGAGTCTCGCCATCGTATATTCTGCAAATTAAATAACACTGCAATGGGTTAACGAAGTGTAGACTCTATCGCTCGGACGCCTATCAGGGCGTCCCCCCCCCCCCCCCGATTCTAGGTACCCCTTGCCTTCTGTCGTTCGTTTCGCCCCTTCTCCACGATTTACCGTCTAAGTGTCGTCCTCCTCGTCCCCACTCGACGGCCTATTTTACCCCACTTTCCCGCCTTTTCCCCTCTTTCGCCCAAGGCTGGCCATCCCATACACCCTCCCACCCCCACGACTTATCCCTACCCTGAGGTTTCACCCCCTGAGGAAAAATAAGCGGCCGGACACCTTACCGGTTCTCGCTAGCTAGGCCACGATTGGTCGTCCGTAATCTGCAGGTAAAGTCTACAACATCTAGAATCTATCGAAAGCATAATAAATAGCATAAACAGGAAAAGTTACAACATTATTTAAGTATTTATATATAATAGATGAATGCCTCATTTTATTTTTATTTTTGAATCAATTTTTTTATAAGCGCACTAATCTTTAAAGATTAAAGAATCCAAAGGACAGATTACAAGAAAGTATTAGAAATAATGTAATTTTAATAATTTTCACAGAGCATCGTTGCTATCTTGCAGAGAGTAATATACATAACATATAGAATATACATATTTATTTGACGCGATAAATATTATATTTAAAAAAAAAATTGAAATATTATTTTTAAAATTATATCTAGTATTTATTACACATTAAACATCTGATAAATTCAGTTAATGTAACACAGTTGCGTACCCGCGTCTTTCCAGTAAACGTTACATAATTTGGCTCAACAGCGTTAACATATTTATTTATTACTTGACAAGTGAATTACGTGACGCGGTAGTGCACGGCCGATTAACGACTTAAAATATTTATTTTCTAGTTAATTCTGATTTGGTTGCGGTGTTAGCACGAAAAAGAGCGTACCTTGCCGACTGGTCTGTTAAATAATAATTATATGCTCGGATAATCGACGTCGATCCCACGAAATAAAAGGCAAACCGCGCGTCGCAAATGTTTGGCGAATATATCGCGATGGACAGACAGCCGCGAACGCGAACCGCACGGCTCTCCGTCCATGAAATCTCGTTAACCGTTTAATTATTTGTGTGTGTTGAAAAGTTAAATGATACAGATTTTTGCTCGCGCCGTCCCATTTATCAACAAAACGAACAAATACGAGCACCGGACAATTTTTTATTTATGTCCCTATTTTGTCATATGGCCACGCTATTAACGTTGGCCACGGTGACAATTTTTATTCGGTGTCGATAAAATGGTGATTGACGAATACGATTCATTTCTTTCCCTATTGCATAAACTTTGCGAATAAAAATCTCCCGCTTCTCTAGCAATTGTTTAAGATAATTCTTGAGGGTCCCACGTGAGTTAAGAGTGACAGGCTTCTGTGGCATGTATCCGGGTCGAGAACTCGACCGAAAATCGAAATGCAAATGTCCCAGGACCGTTTCCCTCCCCGGAGGGCTCTCTAAATCTCTCGCACGTTTACCGGCCGGCTCGCTTGTTTATTTTTTAATTAAAGTCTTCCACGGAGGCAGCTTCTCCTGGAGCGGTGGCGGGATTAAAAAAGGTCCCTCGGAGTTATTAAGCTAATAATGTGTCTCGTGCCGCGTGCCGTACCTTCGGTGCGTAGATACGGAGCGACGAGAGAAGGTAGAAAGGGAGATCTGAAGAGAAAGAGACAGAAAGAGACAGGAAAGGGTCGAGGAGGAAAAAAGGTTGGCTGCGAAGGTTTAGGCGAAGGATAAAAAGGGAGGAGACAGAAAGGCGACTGAAGAGAGGATTGAAAGGTAGCATGGGAAGATGCTTGGTCGGACAAAAAAAAAAGAGAGAGTCCAGGGCGCAAAAAATCACTTTGGCACGCGTACACACCCCCATATATCCTGATTCTTCAATCGGGACAGCCCTCCCTACGAAAGTTTGCGAAAACGACGATTCGGCTTTCCGAAGTGATCTGACGCGCCTTGGTATGTGAACAGGCGGTCAGTTCGTGCGGCTTTCTATGTACAACTCAGGTTCTCGTCGGACGTCATTACTCAGCCTTATGAAAATAAACGCAGCTGGATTTACTCTGTCCTGACGAAATTGTATAGTGAATCTCCGTCATATCTTTTTAAAAATATTTTTGATACTTCTCGATTTTAAATAATTTACCGAAATTGTGTAAATAATTATAGCGACAACACCGGTTACCGTAGATCTGAAAAACCGGAAAAAGGGGGAAATGTAAAGAAGTCTGGAATTTTGAAATTTGCTCACAATTTCCTTAAATAGTTTCTATTCCAGATAATTGTTATAATTTTATTAATATTATATCTGACGATATAATGAAATACGTTCAAACTTGCACACTTTAAACAATTTCATAAAATAATTAAAATAATTATAATTTTATAATTTTAATATAATTAAAATTTATATTTTATTCAATATTTTTATTTGATCGTTCTTTTTCGTAACTGCATTCTTTTTTCTAATACTAATTTATTTTTTGTTGGCTTAAATTTGCACCGAAAATCTTAGTATGCTAAACTTTTTTTGCGTTGTTTTTAATAATATAACTTTCCTACAATTCTTGGAATTCTTTAAATATGTTAAAATTTACATATTTTATATTGGAAAGTTTTCCATTTTTATCTAGAAAATCTGGAAAAGTCAGGGAATTAAAAAATTTTTTTTTTGTGGCAACCCTGGACAAGAGATATTAAAATATTCAAATTAATTGTTGAGTATAACGAATAAATATATAACTGTATATTACTTTTAAAAGATTTTAATTAGTGACAATGAATTATAAAAATAGAGGATTCTGTATAGCATTTATTTACAAAAAAAGATTACTTTGAAACTCGTAATTGTAATTAAAAATTGATATAGTTCAATCAGATATAGCTTATATAATTCGTTATCTCATGAAGTTTACGTAGTGGAGATATACACATAAAGCAATTATATTTCGAAGAAAATGGAACGACTATGTAATTGGTACAAACAAAAACAACCATGAGCGACGAAATTTGCACAAAAAGGCGATTTAATGCACTCCGAGGACGAGAAATCTTTCAATTATGAATGTTTCAGGCGCAGTCTCGACTGCATCCTTTATAACAAGGAATTTATATTCCAGCATATCGCGTCATTTTCCTCGTGATGTAAGCGCACGCGTTTGTCGCTATTGTAGATGTTTCTAATTGTGAAACAGGTTCGCGGGAGAAAGATAGGATGAGGAAGTAGGATAGAGCGAATGATAAAGAATGGCTGGACTTCGTGGCAAAATAGAGAGTGATACACTGTGAATATACTGTCTATTATTGGGAGTTTCTGTAAAATTTTTTGCCACAACGCGAATATTTTTAAGCGCAGTTGAAAAAAATAAAAAATTGGAGAAAATTGTAAAATCAAATTTTTGATAGATTTCGAAATTTTTTCTATATTATATAAAATAAATTAAATGATTATAACTTAGAAACATATCTTATATCTTATTTAGAAATGTTAGAAATTATTAAAAAAAACTTTGAAAAATTTCATATATTACTGCTTATTTTAAATATATATATATAATACTGCTAATAAATGATATGTGAAATATGTATAAATAGGTTTGACAAATATGGAAATTACTTACCTTTTAAATTCTTTAGAGTGAATTTTCACTCTAAAGAGTGAACATTCTGTCACTCTTGAAAAAGAGTGAAAGCATTTTCATTCTTTAAAAATAAGATTTTACTCTTTAGAGTGAGATTCTACTTTAAAGAATTCAAAGAATAATTCAAATACAAAAAATAAAGGAAAAAAAAACTTAATTTTATATGAATTTATTAATTACAAATATTAGTAAATATTACATAATTTGATGCAATATAAATCGAATCACATTGATACGACGTCGTTACAAGTGCAAAAGAAATCGTAAGACAATGGAGACATCGAGACGGAGTTGGAACTGAAACGAGAAAACGAAGACCAAAAGGAACTGCAAAGAATGGCCGGAGGCTGTAGAAGGATGAAGGAAGGAAGGAAGGAAGGAAGGAAGGTCCGCACGGCTGTATCTCACCCCCCTCGGCCCACCCGTTCCTCTTCCTCCGTCGCCCTCTTGCCTCTTCCTGGCCGTCATCTCCGGGGCGATTTTCCACGGCACCTAAGAGAAGGGGCCAATGAGACGCTGGGCGTCGGTATTGATCCGAGGCGTCGTCCAGGAGACGCCCGCTCCAAGACGCCCGGCTTGCCCGGCGCGAGAGAGCGGCTCCACAGTTCGAGATAAAAGGACGAAAGCCGCTTCTGGAGACGAGCCGTGGGTCCTTCCGCCTTCCATGTGTCCTGTACGTCCGCATGAAACCTCGTATATGATTCGACATGGCCCTGCGCCCTCCTGTCTCCCTTTGGCGACCACGATACATGTTACACAGGACGCCGTGCCGGCAACGCGAGTCCTTTGTTGATGGTAATCCTGGCGTGGCCGTCGTGTCGGCTGACCGAAAAGTGTGTCGACCGTTTTCATCGGTCTCTAGGTACGCGGTAGTATCATTTATTTCTTTTTTTTTTGGAGCGCTCCGTCATTTGATTGCTAATACGCACTCATTTTGCTCATGCAACATGAACAAGACGAAATGGAAGCTCTTAATTATATTCTTATAAAAATTAAATAATCTCTAGAGAATTATTGTCATTATTATTATTGTATCATTGCATTGTGACTTTAAATGAATGCAAAAATTTTAACGGATTTCTCAAATTATAGTTTAAGCTGTTTAAAGGACCACAAGTACACAGAACTTATTCTATTGCTAAGAAAAGTAATTACTCAATTTACCTTTTCTCTTTTAAATAATGATTATCTTTAAGAAAGAATATTTTCTTGAAAATAAGTTTAAAATATATTCATTACAAATTTTATAGAGAATAACTCATTATTATATACTCAAAACAAAAATTTATTTTCTTTTGAAGAATATTACAAAATTTTATCGAAAAAGCGAGCTTATACAATAAGCAAATCAAATTTGTTCCAATTTAATTAATAATCTTGAATGAAATATTAAGCTTACTAGGATTCAGAATATATTTTGAACAAGTTTGATGCTTGTGAAAGACTTATGACGGATTTGCGGATACATAAACTTTTGAAATACTTAAAATAAGTAATTAATTATGTTATTATTTTTCTGTGTATAATATCGGATCATAAAGTGAATTCTGATGATATTTTACAAATATTATAAATATGTGATAAGTATTCTTTTTTTGTGACCTGTTATCTGCAATATGAAAAATATTTGTGAATTTTATCTGCAATTCTCGAAAACTTGTAAATGTTTTTGTCGAGTTCGATCACTCTTCGGATCGAATTTCATCTAGTTAGGTATGTTTAAAATTAATTATATACTCTGTTATCAATCACATCCGGTTGCCGTGGCAACCTAGCATCCCTTGCCATATCACGACGGTCTCTTCAATAGCGCGTGCTCGCTCTCGTTCGTGTATGATGAGTATACCCGAACAAATACTGCACCGAATTGGTGAAAACACTTCCGTCCCACCCGAGAAAACACCGTCGACACCTTTCCCGACCAAATGAAACGAAAACATGTAACGTGAATGACAGAGTGGAACATAAAATCATCGCTCATCCGCGCGTCACGTCGTTTCTCGTAATCAGTCAACTTCATACTTCGTTAATATCGTTTTTGTTTAAAACAGCATTCATATTCACTTTTACATAATTTTTATCATTTCTTTAAGAGATAATATTATTTTATTATTATTTCGTGATATTGCATGATTACTTAATATAATTATTTTATATTATAATTATTTTAAGTAATCGTACAATAATCACGAAATAATAATAAAATAATACTAATAAATAATACTCAATCAATTATTTATGCGATTGATAATCATGTTATTACCTCTTAGCGAAAACATTTTATTGTTCTTTCGTTCGACTTCGAATATAAAAGTTTCTCTATATGAAAAGATTTTTTTTTGTGTTTTTGTTTCTCCTGTCAAGCTGAGAGGATGCTAAAATATTCGACAAGCTCATAGTACAAGGCGGCGACATTATTCGCAATCCGCACAACGATCTTGGCCAGTGTGAAAGGATACCCAAAGGAATTTCCAATGCACGTGCGATGCCTAAGCTTTCAGTACACGGGTGGCGTGCGTCGGGACGCCATTCCTTTTATTTTCCTTCAATTTCCTTCCTTTCAGGTTTCCCATCAGCCTTTCCATTAATATTAAAACAGGAGCGTAGCCTCGCGAGGGCTGTTTCAAAGAGGGTGGCGGTGGTGTTTCAGGCGCACGGCTCTGTCGAGGTTCTAACCGGCAAGGATAAGAGTGGGGAGTGAAGGACCACAGTGAGGGCGGGCTAAGGGGCGTTCGGCTCGTTTTTCATCTTGATCTTCTAAAGTTACCAATTTGAACCAGCTAGACCCATCATCTCGCCCCGTTGCCTCGTCTCTTTATCGTGACTCGCGTAGATAGGTGTGCTTAATTTTAAAAGCATGTTTCTAAGAATAGCTCTTTACAGGTATGTACAGAAAGGAAGAGAAAAAGGGAATAGCGTTTTTGTTTTAGTAGTAGAAATTAATTAATATTCTAGAATATATGCCGTAACGTAATTGCGGTTATTGTATATCTATCTTCGAATTGACCGAAGAAACTCGGCAAAGACGTTTCGTGGGAAAGCCTCCGGTCTTCGGTAGTTCGCGATTATTTATCGTCGACCTGACCCTTTCTTACGCAACCCTTGCTATGGGCAACCCTTCAGGATAGACCAACGGTCAGCGAACCCCCGTTTCGGCATTATGGGAACCGGTTTTTCGAATGCGCGCGTACGGCTGCAATTTTTCCGGAGAATTTTTATCGCGAACCCGTTCGACCAGTCGACCGAACGTGTGTCCAGGTGGTCACTTTCTGGCCACCCCAGTCTGGGTCATTCTTAACTCCCCTTCTCCCCCTCCCCTCCCTCTATTACTCGTTACTTCTCAATTCCGCGGCACGATTTGCAAGAACGTAAATGCGCGTTATGAATCCTCTGTCACGTTTCTACTACCACCTATACACGACCGATTTCAATGAGGACATTTTTAGCAGCTTTTGAAAACAGTATAATTTTACCGATTGTATATTTGATACTACATCCGGGAAAATAATTTCCACATGAATGGGAAAAAATATGATAGCTGTCGAGAAAATGTATTTTATCGTATCAATGACATTAAAACTTTCAACCTCTGATTTTTCGAGCTATATCCTGCTTCACCTGTAATTAATCGGGCTTATCGTATTACTAAATCGAAACTTATATGGATAAATATTCAGCCGGATATCCACCGTGCATAATACGAGCGGTTGATTTTATGGGTAATATATATGAGAGCGGGAAGTTCGGTAATTAATGGCTTTTATTCGAGAGCGGCGAACGAGTGAAATAAACTCTATAGCAAGTAATTCGAACGTCGTGCCAGTCTATATAAAGCCTTATAAAATCTCTCCACGCTCGATAGTTTTGATGGTGCCGTTTAAATTAAATTCACTGTAGTCTAGCAATTATTTATTTTTCCCATAATTACATATTTTTAGACTGTAACCACTTATTGTGTGTCGAATAATTCTCAAATCGATCAAATGACAGATCAAATTTCCAAATATATATTTCGATTACTTATTATTTGGTGAAATTTTTAACTGTAGCAAATTAACATTAACGTCGCGCCATTAATTTTGATACTTGGCCTCGATGCCCATCGCTTTTTGTCGTCTTGCCCGAAACTAATGCGCACAATTTCACATGTGACAGGACGTTGAGAAGGTTAGCTCGCCTCTTCAGTGTTTTACATTTGCATTCGATGGCAAGCCGCGCGGGGCGGCGGCGACGGCGGCGGAAGGCGGAAGGCGGTGGCGAGAGGCGGCGGAGAAGGGCGAAGTGGTTGGGGGTGATGTTTTGTAAGATCTGCTCGAGAGACCATTCGTCTTAGTATCTGCCTCGGGGGGCGGTGAAATATAAGCTAGATCTACGAGAAAGATAAATGAATCCATCCTCCCGCCTCTCGCCCCCGCCTCCTCTTGTTTCCGTCCTTACCTTCCTTCCACCCTGCCGACGCTACCCTTTCGCAAGAGAAAACCACCCGGAACAAGAGTATCGTCCTTGCGGCTTCCTCCTTCCTTCTCGAAGAACACATAAAAAGAGGGGCACGCCTCAATTACGCCGATTATAACGACTTACCCGTTGTGAAACGAATGCCATTTGTGGGATGACATGTGCGAGTAGCACAATTAATCATATCAAATTACGGCGACCGTACGAGAAACGTGCAACAGTAAATACAACGCGGAGATAAATCGAGAGAACGAAGGGAAGAAGGCGAATGACGAGCATCCTAAAATAAAAATGGGCCGACAGGTGAAGAAGGCGAAATGTTGCGCAAGGTGCATAAAAAAGCCGCCGGGGAACAAGATTCAACGAAGGGATCACGGATGACAACAGTAGAAAAAAAAGAGAAGAAATTCTTGTAACGAAGAAGAAGCTGACGGCTTTACGTCTGGCGGCGTCTGCGAAGTCGGCCCCTGCCGTCTTGTCTTGCCTCCCTCACCCGATAAGCATCGCTTTGCATACGATCGCCATTTTGCGGGGAGCATAATTTAAATTTCGTTCTATTGTTTTGTCGCTCTTCTTACCTCCCTCTTGGCCCACCCATCCTTGGAGCGGAGTTTCGAGTCGCCGGCTTCGGGGGCCACCCTCGCCCCACCTTCGTCACGCAACTCTTCGTGCACCACCGCGCCGTGCAACCCCCTTCGTGCCGCTGCCACCGCCACCACCACCGGCATGGTGGTGTTGCCGTACCCCAACGGCAGCGGCAACGGCGGCCATTTGCATGAAATTAGAATCAGAATTTTCTTGCCGGAAAATTGGCCCCTTGCCGCCCAGCCATCTCGGCTGTGACTGCGAAAATTTTAATTAATTCGTCGCCGAGTACGTTGTCGCAGCGTTCAAAATTTAAGCTCCATCCGCAATATTCGAGGGAATGATTTTTGATCATATTGCTTGATCCGGATAAAATGTTTCGATTGCGCGTCTTGTATTAATATTTATCATTCACATTATCTAAATTTGCTTCTATTAGAAGGAATTAAATTATATATATATATATATATATATATATATATATATATATATATATATATACATATACATGGATTAATTATGTAACAGTAGTTATATATTCAACTTTGTTCACATTTATTATCAATATATGAATAATCGGATACATTGTAAACGCATATCTGTTATACCTGTATTTCTACACATGTATACATTTTTTATACAAGCGATATTGAAGTATATTAAATGAAAATTTTTCACACTAAAATAGGAAAGTAAACCTTAAATGAAAATTTCATAACGTATATGTTCTACTCAGGTTTCTTCAAGGCAAGCGGCATTTTATATAAATATAATTTATTATTATTTTAATCAGCATAATTACGACACACCGGCGATACTCATGGTGCCGGTGCTGTAAGTATCTCGCCATCGTATTAAAGCTCGCAAGCTCGTTATCTTCCGCGAAAGGCACGATAGACCCTCGGCTCTGGAGAAAGGCAATGTACGGTTCCACCGTAGAAGAGGACCCGCGGAGCGTTTCATAGCGTTTAGCCTTTATGGCGTGCGGTTCTCTACAGCCATCTCTCGAGGTAGGTAGCTCGTCGTCGACGAGCCCCCTTCCACCCCTCTGTACTCCCGACCACCCCCGCGCACCGGTCTTCAGCCTCGGGGCTCTCTCGCAAGCTCGGAGCCGCGCTACGGCGCTACGCCGCGGGAACAATGGACCGAAATAAATAGCCCGTCTTTCGTCTTTTGTTTCTTGGGGGTCCATTGTTGCCGCCTGTAGATAAGAAAACAAGAGACTCTGTCGCCGTGTTTACGAGCCCCGGCCCCGGGGCTCTCCTGGATGCTGCGGCCCCCTTTTTGCCTTGTACGACGGCACGGCACACCGCCACCTCCGGCCACCACCGCCACCGCCACCGCTACCGCCACCGCTGCCGCGATACCGCCACCGCCTCCGCTGTCGCCG
>Ga0157364_1001585_pt1 | contig 19668 bp, 11 predicted proteins | sample AttsexASBM2_FD_111476 | JGI IMG/M metagenome (GOLD analysis project Ga0157364, IMG submission 111476) | Fungus gardens microbial communities from leaf cutter ant in Ribeirão Preto, State of São Paulo, Brazil - Atta sexdens ASBM2 | ecosystem: Host-associated > Fungi > Mycelium > Unclassified ...
CGATTACTATTGTAGCGTTGCAATTGTACAATTGTAGGATCGCAGACAAATCAATAGTTACAAAGGCTCTCTAAGAATTGGCTCGGGGTTTCGAGTTTTACAAATCCCGCTGTCCTAAGCGGCAAATCACGACAACGGAGTCCCCCTGGGATTCAAGGGTTCGCTCACCTAAGAGAATCGCGTAAACGTCTTCCCTTCGGCCGGTTGTCCCATTTCTTCTTTCTTCTCTTTCTCCTTCTCCCCTTCCACTTTTTTTCCCCTAGCCATTCGCTACCGACAATGGATACTCATCTGAATTTATAACGAATGCTAGTAATATTCAATTTTTTGATGGCGCACAAATTAGAGGCTCTCTCGCCAATGGTGCAGAAGGCAATGAGAAAGAATGGCCAATGACACAGTGAATAGAGAGAAGTGCCGATCGCTGAAAAGGAACTGGCATCGTCGATGCATCGCTCGTGAGCGTTTCCATTTTTCTGCCAGCCTTTTGCGGCCTCCTCCTCCTCCTAATTCTCGCTACCGTGCCACCGTCTATCTTATTTCAACGAGCACGCTTCCTTTCATCCCGGGCATACTACTCTTCGCCCTGGCACAATGCCGCCGGCATTAGATGGGGATAATAATATGGCAGTATCACTCGACACCCTGGACTAAGAGGAATCTTTCTCTTTTTCTCCTTCCTTCCTTTCGTCATCTTTATCGTTCTCATTCCCATTTTACTCTCCTCTTTTCGTTCCTCCTCTTCTTCGTCCTCTCATCCTCACCGAATGAGGCGGGATTCGTCCTCATCGGCTCTCACGCCTCGTCGTTCCTTTTTCGATCTCGTCACGCGTCCCGCATGCGGTTTCGTCCTCCTTGTATTTGGCGGGCCGTCGTCACGGTGGTTTCCGAGATAATTCTCGATACACACGGCACACAGATCTCCGTAATTCCTGGCGCGTTTCATTCGCCGCCTCACGGCTTACCTCGTGTCTCGTCCCTTCGATCATCTCGCGTTCTTTTTCGGCTCGCGACATTACATTTTGTTTGTTTAAGGATGGGCAACCGTGTGCGGTCGAGGTGACGAGCGCTCGCCAAAGGATGGAAAGTTAATTCCGTCCGGCTCAGGAATCGCTCGGGAGCAGACGATACGATTAGAAGTCTTTGCGTGCTACGGATGGGCGTTATACTATGAATAGTGCGTACATGAGAGCACGTGTCTAAGCGCGCGCTATGGTCGCTGCAATTTATGGTTTCGATATCTACACGCAGCGATCACGAATTGTGCAATTTTAAGTGGAGAAAGATTATCGGGTATACTATGCAATACTATTGTACTATGGACAAAATCGCACACATTCAATTAACACGACAATATCATGTATTATTAATTTAGTTTTATACTGCAAATAATATATTTAATAATGGATTTCAAAAAAATCTCCATTTTTACTAGGCATCTATAATAAACTAAAATTTTTAGTAAGCTTAAAAAAATGATTTCATCATGTAATTTCTTAACTATCCACTAATCGATATATTTACTTTACATGATATGCTTAGAATGTAGACAAATAACATATCAAATTAGATTTTGTAAGCTCAAAAAGTTTATCTATACACCATGGAGAGAAAAATTGTTTAAATTAAAAGAAATTGTTTCTTTCGTTGATTTTTTTTTAAGTTGAAGTGAAAATGAGGAAAATAAAAATTTATTTGACTTGATATAAAAAAATGTCGTTCAAATAAAAAAAATTCATTTGATTTCAAGAAATGACGTTGAAGTCAACGAAACATTTTTGATTCAAACAAATTTTTTTTTAATTAAAGAAAAACCTTTCTCTGTATATAACTTTTCTCGTGATAATTAAATGCTTAAGTTAATTAATAAATTTGGCTGCCCGCATAATTTTCAAATGTTCTTTACGATTAATTCTTTGATTATGAATATATAAACGTATACCGTAATACATGCAAAGAACAATTTTGCTAAAAATTTAGCTAGGTATGATCTAAAAATAATTTTGTTGGACCATTAAAGTAATTAGTAGAAAGAATGATTTTGCTGAGGTCTAAAAATTTAATCAGTTATTGATCTGAAAATAATTACGATTGTCAAAATAATTACGGAAAATGATTGCTGGAATATCAGAATATTTTGTAGCATTACTCATGGTTGAGATTCCTGCTTTTTTATTTTGATTATTTTGATGGCCCAACAAAATTATTTTCAGATCTATATCTAACTAAATTTTTAGATATTTCAGCAAAACCATTCTTTTCGTGTACGAATATGAGAATTGTTTCCGAACTTCAAAGTGTGCTACGTTGAAATTTACGATTCTTATTCTTTTTCTTTTCGAATTTGTTTTTTTCTATCACATACATTCACCTGTATGCCGACAAATGACGATTATCAGTAAAAAATCAGGACCACCGCGGATGCGAATTAACTTACCGAATAATTCACTTCGCTGCGTCGAATGTAGGAGAATAATCGCGGACAAATGCGCAATAAAAGATTCGCGTATAGTGTGTATCTCGCGACGGCAAATCTGGTTTCACGCTCGTCGCAGCCGGTCGCGCAACGTAAGGATTAATTTATTCCGTCGTACGTCTCTTCATCCACCGCGGGGATACTCCGCGGTGGCTCTCGCTTTGACAACAACAGTCGCTATTATTAATTATAGCCAGGACCGGCTTGGGAAGTCGAGTCTTGTTCGCGGATAACATCGGAAATGGCAGAATTTTGCTTTTTTCTTATAGGAATTATTTAATTCCTATAAAAATATACTGATAAATGCGAAAAAGGAAAAGTACACTGACAAACAAATTTGCTGCATTTTAGTAAATATTTGAATAGTACTAATGAAATATTTATTAAAAGTAAATATATATTTATTTATTTTAAATATAATCTTTTATTTTGAATAAATATTTACTATGAATAAATATTTTATTAGTACTATTCAAAAATATTTAATAAAATAGAGTAAATTTTTCTTCAGTGTAACTTAATTTTTATTTATCTTTTAATCAATTATTTGTATCTAATTTACTGATGTAATTATTATGTATAATGATTATATTCATTGATTATTGCAAAGAAATTTTTTGCTTTGATATGTCTAACTGGGATAAAAGGTTAATTTACTTTGTAAACTTTGCTTTTTACCATTTTTTACCTCTCGCTTTTTTCTGTATCTTATATCCTATTTCTTCATTATCTGTCGCCTAAGATAAAAGTTGATGAACTTCGGAAGAGATTGCAAACACGATAAAATAATCATGAAAAGAGGAAAGCAATGGAAAGCATGAGGTAAAAGCAAGATCAGGAAGCAAAGAGCATAATTAATAGACTAGAGTAATTATAATTATCAAAGTGACTTAAATCGACATCAGATTTTGATTCAAGCGTTTTTATTATTTCGCCAGTTACGATCCTGAGTTAGACAACTGCTTTCTTACCAGTGGACTTACACGCGGACCTACAAGCATCGCTAGACATCATCGGGAACGTTGTTTAACGGTTGTAACTACTCTTAATCGCGCGTAACTTATTCGCGTGAAACCGAGGAAGCCATCCTCGGTGGGGCGTCGCGGTTAAACCTACCAAGAAAACCATACGTGGATGTGGATGAGTGTTAATGAATTATAGCTCCAGAGTTCTCCACGCTGGAATATGACAATATAATTAGTGAAGTCAGCGATTTCTTACTAGATATTAGATAATATGAATAACTCGAAAAGTATCTTTGTCTTTCTTTCGGATGTCGAACATATAAGGTGTCTTTGATTTTGACAAACAGATTTATTGTATTAAATTCGTACAGTGAATAAAAATCGAAATTAAAAAAAATTGAGTCCATTTTTCAAGAAAATTATTTTGTAATTAATACATTGTACTTATTTAATATATTGTATCTTTATGATTCTCAAAATTAAACAATAAAATAATAAAGGCATATGAATAAAACGCGGTAATTGATGCGTAATAATATTGTATCAATATTGTATATTGTTCCTTACTAACGAATATAAATTTCGAACATTTCGATTCTTTTTTGAGTCTTCAGCCAGATGCGTTCAATATAATTGATAATATTGTAAGGCATACTATACAATATTGAATACGCACCAATTATCGCGTTTTACACTCATATGCTTTCATTATTTCATTAATTGCTTATTTACTTTGATTGTAATGCTATGATGTCGAACAGTGGCTATAGATCTGTTTTCTATGGCTGAACTAGTGTATAAGCTTTTTGAACCTAAAGTAAGATAGGTACATATTTTTTATATTTGATAAAAGCGAGAAAGAAAGTTTTAGGATTATCTAGTGCAGGAATAACAAATCTAATTGCGAAGACAACAGAAAGCTACTGCATGATAGAGCTGTTTTATTAACTCTTTTACTTCATGTAATTTTTTGCGTAAAATTAGCCTTATATAAAAACGCGATGACCAGATTTCGCAGATGAAGCTTCGACGAAATTATATTTTTAATGAATAACGAAGAGAGAGAAAAGAGAGAGACGGGAAGGGTGATTTATAGAGTTTCTCGCGCGCTCCATTCGGAAAAGAAAGACGTTCGTAACGGCATCTTTGACAATAACGGTCGCGGATATCAGCTATGCGACTGCTTTTGCATCGCACACGCGGTCTATCCGTAATCTGCGGGAATCGTTTGAGCCGTTGCCCTAATCGCCCCTCGAACCATCCTTAATTGCCTATGTATCCTTTAGGTACAGAAAAGCGTGACAGCTCGACTTATCTAAATAATTATTGGTAAGTAACGGGATGTCCGTTTTCCGCAGCGTCATACCGCATATGATCTTTCCAATGATAATTCGATAGTGCTCCTGAATGGCTTCTTAAGTTATCTTCGTCATCGATATTCTATCTGTCAGTCGTAAGATATTTATTCTAAGTTGTATCCTCGTAATTAATTTTCTTAATATTTCTTTATTATTTTCTTTGTATTTATTTTTACCCTCGCCTTAGAAACGGACGGATTGTTCAAAGGATGAGTGTCTTCGTTCGAGGAGACGAAGTAGAGCGCGTTTACAGGAATGCGCCATTAACAAATGCGAGGGGCTTTACGAGGGTCATTAATGCTGCCGATATTTCATTGCGGTGTAAGCCGTAAGCGCGTGTATTATTGCGGGATATTTCGCGATGTATAGCCGCCTTCCATAAGTCATCGGAACAATGCCTTCGTGGTCATGTACGTAGGTATTATTTTGCTCCATGTTCCTCCCCCCGCGCACGCTCGAATGTGATCTATGCGCACGAATCTCGTACACACACACACGTCGAATTGTGTCAATTTTATTTTCACATCAGGAAAGATGTTAAATTTTCGCGCTTTCTTGGTATACATCAGCAATACGAATTTAATGAATGACTGATGATAAAACCAAAGAACAATACATAAATAGAATATACAATATATAAAAATTCTATATTTTTTTATACTTATTTTTTTGTTGTTTCAAGAGATTTCTTTGTTATATCAATTTATTCACATGCACAATTAATTCGTTACAAGAACACATATTTTTTAACATTAAAAGAACATATGGAATCCACTAAAGTTTTTTATTATAAAAGTTTTAAAATTTTCAATTATACAGAGTGTCCCGAAATTCGAGGATAATATTATTGCAGCGTAAAACTTGAAAAGTTAAGTAATAGAAATGTAAGCCATTCCTTTTTTCGAAAACTTATCTTTTTAGTAAATATTATTTTTTTAGTAAAGTATAAACGTTTAAAGTTTAATTAATCATATACTTTGGTTAAAGTTTTTAAGTAGGTAAATGAAAACGGCATCCTACGCATGATTTCTTAAAAATCTTATTCTGAAAAAGGAAAATAAAAAATATTCAGAAGTCTTAAAGTTATTTACATCTTTCTCTCTCTCTCTCTCTCTCTCTCTCTCTCTCTCTCTCTCATAAGAGTACAAATAATTTAAATACAATAAATTTAACTCTAGTGGCAGTGTTTTATATTTAACTACTGCACATTACATGGACAGATGACTTTTTAACCGCTTATAAATGTGATTAGTCATACTTTAAACGTTTATACTTACAAAACTATTTTACGGACAAAAATGGCTTACACTTAATTCATGAAGTTTCACAAACTACAATTTCATAAAATTTTACAAGCAATAATATTACGCTTAAATTTTGGGATACCTTGTATAAAAAATTGCAACATTTGAACGTTGCATATATATATATATATTCTGTATTTCTCCTTTCTCTTTGTTTTATTACTTCATTATTCGTGGGTTTTTCTTCTTCCGTGTGAATAAGATATTTTATGTCTGTTTCTTATACGCAACTGTTAAATTCTTCAAGATGATAGTAGTATCGTTAACCATAATATATCATCAGTCCATCATTATATTATATGAGATTTGTCTAGTAAGCTTTATAGCAGCAGTATTGCTGATGCTTCACCTTTTGTATATTTTCATACTTATGTATATTTTGATGTAATTCTATAAGAGTACACGATTAATTAAATTAAATTAAATATAATATGATAATTAACTTACGTGAATAGAACAAAATTATATGAATGATATGAAGATTGTGAAATATAAAATTATTTTTCAAATCATTATACTATTTATAAATTAGGAAAATATTTAAGAATCCGTATGTTACAAATTAAACATCATGCAAGATTATCAATATGTACACATGGAAAGAACGATTTTGTTAAAGTTTTGCTAAAAATTTGCCTACATACAATCTGAAAATAATCTTGTATGAACAATCAAAAATAAATATGTAGGCTGCTTAAATTACTTGTTAGAATGTTACAATTCTTTCGCTGTATTGTCATTCATGATTAAGTGTTCTACACAATTATTTTGATCGTCTAACAAAATTATTATTGTATCCCGCTAAATTTTTAGATACTTTAGTAAAATCGTTCTTTTCTTGTAATATTATGTTTCATTATTTATAAAATTGTGTTTGCTCCGATTAGTTAACTTATTATTAAAATTGTTGAATTTTGTTACTCGTTTTTACAAAGTATTTTACTGTATATAAAATCAAGTTTCACATATACTTTTCCTCTAAGAACCAAGCATTGTGGATACATGACAGTCAAGTAACGCAAGAAAGTAATAAGAAAGTAAAGGAAGAGTGAGGGAAACAGAGAGAAAGAGGAATGGGGAAAATATATCTTGTTTCGGACAAGATACAGCGCGCACCTGCGTCGAAATAAATTATGGAGTTATCGCAATAGTTAATCCGTCAGTTAAGCACGCCGACCTTACACTGTCTTTCGTCGCAAATCACCAAGCAGGACATACCCTTAATCGATTTTACATACGGGGAAAAATTAACAAACGGAATGCTGGTGCGAACGAACGAGCGTGTGGTCTCGTGTACATCGTGCACATCTCGTACTTATTTTCGAATAATAGTTCTACGTTGCGATAACGCTGGTCGAGGTGGTAATTACGAAGGTAATCAGTGAAAAGTCACTAGGACAAGAGCTGCCTTCAAATCTCTAACGAGACTTCCATTGCTACTATACATCCTTCGATAAAATACATACATCGTCACGAATAAAGCTTACTAAATATCACTTGCTCAAGGAATATCAAAGAAAACCAATGTCGTTAACGCTAACAAGAATTGTAGAGATATGATTTTAAAAATATTTTCATGTAGCTTGATTTACCATCGATGAGAAATAAATCGAAATATAAAAATATTTAAATAAATAAAAATTTTGACAATAGATATGTATTTAAGTAAATTCTTTATCTTTTTCGGTCGTCACAAATTTATTGAACGTCTCTATTTTTCACGATAATCCCTTAATGACCGCCGTTAATAATTACATCGTCGGCTGGAACTTCTTTTTTTTTCTCGTCATCCTCTCTGCGACTACGTATAACTCATCCAGCGCGTAGCAGGGCGGAGATGCAATGCTAGAAACATGAATCATTGTCTGGACGTAGGTACTGTTATCACTTTATTTCTACCGTGCGTTAATTAATGCCCGGCAATCTTGTGAAATCATTGCCGGGGCAACGGCCTTGCAGCCTTACTCGCTTCATCACTGTTTCGTCGGTTCTTAACGCCGTCGGATTCGATTAATTTTCGTACTAATAAAAAAAAAAGGAGAAGATAGCACATATACGTCTTAATTCGCGATGTCCCATTTTTACTAATTTATCTTCGAAAAGTTAAATGTTGAGACAGAAGTCATTTGTAACGTCGATTAAGATGAATCAGGGATACATAATCAACGTGATGAAGATTTAATTATTCGCATAAATTTTGTCTGTGCCACGACTTAATTCGGCACGAAATGATTATTTAAATCCTTATATAGTCTTCCTCGTTAATAAATCTATGCAATGTAAAAAAATGTGTACAGTAAAATATTATTACTCGGGTTATGTGATAAATTGTGAATAATACGTATTTAGAAATGATACATACGTAATAAGTTGTGCGAATCTTAAGTTAAATATTATGTCAAGCACGCGCGTTAAATTTTCTTTCTTCCGTCTTTCGTATCTCTTAAGAATTTTCATCATGTTTTCGCGAGGAAAGTTACTCTTTACCGGTGAAAATATTCCGCGCAGCGCCGATGTACCGAGCGGTTACAGTACATCAGACTGTTGACGTTCATAATACTCACAGAAGATACGTCCGGGTTCGCCGAGTCATATATCACGAGTGGCGAGCTCTCGTAAGCAGGCAGAAGAAGCACGATGAAGGTGGATAAATGTAGCCTTTTACAACGTTACGTATTTTCTTTGCCTCCCAAGGAACCGTCGTAGTGCACCGCTGCAATTTTTATTATATGACTTATAAGTTTTTACTATGTTTATGTACCCCTACAATCAACTTAAACTGTTTTTGCTATTCGTTGTAATATTTGTATAGTTACAGAAATGGAAACGCAAAACAAGATAATAATAGTTAAATAGTGAATATAATAGTCATTGTTATTAGTACTGTTATTACAAGCAATATTATTACTGTTAGTATTATTACTACAATTATTGTTCAATTGTTATTAGAGATGTCATTCTGGACATCTATCATGGAACAAGTCAGAATAATTCTGATTGGAATTATTCCGTTTTCTCTAGAAAATACAATAGAATTCTCTCTAGGAAATAATTATTTCAATCGGAATCTATTCCCAATAATTCCATAACATGTACTCTGTTACATTGTTTAAATTTTCATCGAAGTATTACGTGCTTTTTTCGCGCTGAATATGATGACAAAATTGAGAATAGTTTTGTCAGAGTTTTGAAATAAATTTGAATAAAATGAGAGTTAAAAGTAACTTATTTTCTGACACTTTAAAGAGAAAAAAGTAATTCTTTGAATTGTGATACATCAGAAGTATAAAATTTAAATAAACATAATTTGAAAATAAGATAAGTCATGAATTAACATTAATTTGAAATGGATTTTTAGAAATCCTAGATTTTTTGTTTTGCCATAAAAAATATTGAAAATTATAAAAAAAAAAAACACCATTTCAGCACATTTTAACCCAATTTATTCAAAATCCTAACGTATTACGCAAATTCTAATGACAGTATCGTGTTCAATGAAAAAAAAATTTCAATATTTACTGCTATAGCATTTAGAAGAGAAAAAATTTTTTGTCGAACAGTGTTATTATTTTCTTCTAACTCTAAAATTGCAGTGCATTTTTACTACACAGCGTAGAATTGTAAGATTTTGGTACTCGCGAGATGTTCCCGTGAATCAAGGCAAATTTCGGTGAACCGGGCGTGAACATGTGCGGGCAATGATCATCACCGTGTAACGACGGGACCGATAATCGATCGGGGCCGCGATCGATCGGCAAACAACACTGTGTGCGCAGGCGGCGCTCGCACCTCCGCGGTGCGCCGGGCACCCACCCCGGTCGTTAGGTTAAATTAAGTGGTTACACTTTGTTTGATCGGGGCCCTACGGAGGCCCGAATTAAGTTGTTATCGCGAATTAGCTGATTATACCGAGCGGCGGTGCGAGGTGTCGGTTTGATTTGTTGTTCGCGAAACATCACCGTGCCGCGCCGGTTTGTTTATATCGCCACGCCCCGCACCCCTTCCGCGTGTAGCTTCCAGGTCACTTATGGCTTGACCCCGAAAATAAGCCGTGTCGATAGCTGAATCGTTCTGACCTGGTCCCACTTCGCTGTGTGACCCTTTGCTCACAGCTTTTGCTTCTCGCACGGAGCCCTTAATTGGGACGGATTTTAATAGCGAGCGATCATAACGAATTATCCTCCATGATAAACCGACGGACGTGCAAAATTGCAAGCCCGATGTTTTGGCACGGATAAATCAAAATTTTTCTTTCGTTCACAGTCGCAGTAAAACTCGAAGAAGATTCAAAAAAAGATTTAACCCTCTTTCTGTATTGGATTATCTTGTAATCGACATTAAAATTTTTTACAACTTATAACATATGTATGTGTGATATATTTTAAAAAAAGAACCTATATGACACACATCTTCCTTTAAATTTTACAGACTACCGGGCATTTTAATTCTTAGTATTATAAATATTATAAAAATAGTATAAATATTACATATATTTTAGTCTTTTAAGTACTTGCAATTTACTAGCATTGCTGATAAAAAGTAATTTTCAGAGATATATTTCTAATTTTGAAAAAATTTTATTAAATTATGGAAAGTCAATTTTATTAAGTATCTAAAAATTTAAGTAAATGCAAAGCTGAAAATAATTTTGTTAAATTGTTAAAATAATTATGTATAAATATAGAAAAAAACAATGTTATGTTAAAGTATCTAAAAATTTAGTTAGATGCAGATCTGAAAATAATTTTTTTGACCAAGATGATTATGTTGGAATCTCAAGCAAGATGAGCAATGTTGCAAAAAGTTTTGACATTCCAAAACTTTTGGTAACCAGTTTGAGTATCCTACAATTATTTGAATAATCCAAATAAAATTAATTTCAGATTTGTAGCTAAATTTTTAGATATTTCAGTAATCGTCCTTTCCGTGAATGTATTAAATCGCAACGCGTTTTCTATGGGATCGCGAGTATTCGTACACCAAGAATCTCGATTTAACGCACCATCATGGATCCGAGATAGAAAAGAGGCTCAAGATACGAGCCAAAGAGAAAAGGAAAGAACGGCTGCGAAAGGGACGCGAGGAAAGACGAGGGAAGGCTAAAGGACGTGAGGCGCCCGCGCGAGGAGTGGAAAGGGCGCCCCACGCTATTTTCCACGAAAATTATAGCCATCTATGCGCGTAATCCTCTTTATAGCCGCGTTGTATCAAATTATAACTGCAGCGGCGCGCGCGCTTTCAGCACTGTCTCCCTTCATCCTTTCTCTGCAAGTACCGGGCCCTTCGTGGACCTCGTCGCGTCTCCCCGATACCACCACTTCTCACAATGTTCGTTTTTCCCTTTTTCGCTGGCGCTCGTCCCCGAAGCCTCGTAAAACGGCACACAACATTCCGCCAATCATCGCATCTCGGCGAAACGCGTAACCCCTACGACCTCTGGACCGCAACCTAAAGCCGAACCTGGGACAACGGCTCCTCGATTCACGTCGATAAATCGATAAGTCATCATCACAATCAGAAAAGACTTAGTCGCGGTTACGCTATTTGTCGCACAATAAGACCATTATCGATTAAATATCAATTTAGCATGTTTTCGCTTTTTTCTAAAATTATAAATAAAAATGTTCTTTTCTTAAATTATAACTAATAAAGTAAGCAATAAGTATTTTAGGAATTCCTGTAAATTAATGCCGCACAGAAATCTATTTCTGTTCTTTTTTCTCATCTGCGAGAAAGACAAAATTCATCTCTAATACGAGACGTTTGAAGCAATCAGACTTGCTCTCTAAATTTCTTGTAATCTTGGAAATCTCACTTTAAAAGAATTAAAATGCTGTCACTACTGAAAAAGAGTGAAAACATGCACTTTTGAATAAGAGCGGCATGAGATTCATTCCAAAGGAAAGAAATCTCACTTCCTTTTTTGAAGTGAATCTCACTTCAAAAGTGTGAAATCTTACTTAAAAAAAAAAGTAAAAATCAACTATTCTTATTCAAGAATTCAAATTTTTCACTCTTTTTCAATAACGACAGTGTTTTAATTCTTTTGGAATGAGATTTTACTCCAAGAAATTTATAGAGTAAGTCTTCTTTTCACTTTTGTATTGCTGTTAAATTTATAATGTCCAATTGTACTCTATTTGAATTATTTTTAATAATTTCTATAGTCGTCACTACGCAATATATCGTTAATTTGAATAAAACAATGAAATCAAATAATTCAAGAAAATGTATTAAAGATTTAAATCTAGTTTATTATTTATTGAATACATACGTTAATGGAAATGATGTTTTATGATTTGAAATCACAAAAATGGATTGATTTATATTTTAATAAACATAAAAATAACAAAATGTTATTTGATTCAAAGGATTGTTATTATAATACTGAATACAGTAAGAGGAAATGAAAAATCTCAATTATGATGAGTTGATCGATGTCAATGATTTTAAGTAACTGTGTCAAATGAACTATATTGAATGTAAAAGTAATTTGGTTGTGTAATAAATGACATAGAATAATCACATTACTTCGGAATACATTGGTCCACATTACTTCGGAACAAGCAACGCTGGTTGCAACGCTCTGCCAACTTGATAATCGCAGAAACAAGCCGATCTCCTAGTGATTCATCGTTTTAATAACTTTACTGTTAGCAGAGTTCTATGACAATTTAAAAGCAGCATTAATACTGCATAAAAATAAAACATGATAGAAAAGTATAACAATAAATGAAACCTTCCACTAATCAATCTCGAAAAATGAACAAAACCAAATTTTTATCTGGACAAATGCAGAATATTTTTTAAAAGAGATCCTTTTTTCTAATATTTGACATTAATTCGGCAACGAGAAAGTCCAATTAGTTTCGTTTTAAAATCGCTAAGTAAATTATTCTAGGTAACTGCGACTTTACTTGCGACTTTACATGTATTACGATGATGGTTGATGTGTTCGCGAAGATCGCTGCAATACTTCAAGGTTGCTATCGAAGTAAGATCGATCATTCGACGGAAATCATGACGATGAGGATTAACGGGATAGCAGGAAGTGTGCATAATCACAAAAATTAATTACGGATAATTGAATGGGACGCAGGCAAATATTAGATGCATGTTTGACTTTTTTCGGTAGATTCTCTCAAGGCATATGAAGCGCATCACTTCTTGGCGGATGATAGTCGACGGGTGATAGCCGACGGGAAGGACATTACACGCCGCGATGTCGTAAAACGCTATTAGAAAAATCACTTTTATGCGTATATTGACATGTATGTGCGTGATCGCACTATAAAACGCGCCGCATTTTCAAGATTCCGCAATTTTCGCGGTTCACACTTGCGACGCTACATAACAGGCAATTATTCCGATGATTCGTACAAGGAATATTTAAATTTGACACAACAATCTATGTATCTAATGGTACTAATTCAACGTTTGCTAACTGTTAAATTAATCAGAATTTAATAATTAGCGAATTTTGAAACACGCAATTATACTAATATTTAAGTTTCCCAGCACACTATAGAATTGTCCTTCATTTTATATATCAGGAATAGAATTATATTTCAGATATTTTTAATGTAATGTTTATCTGTTCAGTAATTATTTCTTCATTTTATTAAAATATTAAATGATTAATTTTAGTAATACCGTAATTAAAATAATTAATAAAATATTTTTAATTATAATAAAAATAAAAATTAAACTCTGACAAAATTTTTTAATCTGAAATAACAGTTAATCACTCGACAGATTAATTAACGGCTCGTCGGAAGTCGAAAGAAAATAGCGCAAGTTATCCAGGATAATCGGCTTGAACGATCGTAAGAGATGAATCCTTAAAGCGAACATCCGTTGATCGTTAACCTTTAGTCAGCGTTATCTTCTGTAGCAATAAAGGCGTGGTAACGTTTACGATCTTTCATGAGAAAAGACTCAAGATAGATCGTTATTGCGTTGCGGAAAACTGTAGAATTGCTGATAACACGAATATTATATATTTTTTTATTTCTCTTTTTATTAATTAAAATGTGTCCTTGAATGATTAAATAATTTAAGTTCACAGAAAAGTCATTAATCAAAACTTGAAAATGGTTAATCTTTTTATAACTCGTAAAGAGATCACGTACAATATGAGATATAATGCCAATGTGTAGATTGCAATTATCAAATTAGTGTACTACGATAATCACATTTTATATATCTACATAAATTTGAGATGAAAATTTACGTTAATCTTTATAATTGAACACTTCGAAGAGAGTCAGGTATCAAAAATTGATCCAAAAAATATCGGACTCATAAATTTTCTTAGCACATTGTATTTAATGAAACCTCTTATTAATTTCACTTGCAATGTTTATACAATTCAGAAAGTGATCGTCAATTTATTCGAACGAAGTGCTATTTTTCTTGCCAGTATGCGAGAACAAATTACAGCGCAGAAGTTTAATTGCTGTGTTTCGGGTTTCGAGATGTACCAGGGGATTTAGTTCGAGAAGATCCTACCTTTCTTCCTCCTCTCTTCTACCACGTTTGTATCTCTCGCAATCTCGTACCACGAAAGGAGATTTCCTTGTAAAACGTTCTTCGTCGTTGGAATCTCAGAGTGCAGAAAAAGCTGCGACGGCGGACCGCGAGGACGTGCCAACCTGTAATTGTTCCTCGATGTAATTGTCCAGTTTCGCACCGGTTCGGTCCACCCAGCAGCCCTACGCGTTCCCCGAAGACTCCAGAAATTCATATAATTCTGTTGCAATCGTATGATACAGTTTTTTCCGTGAAATTATCTAATATTTTATGCTTATATAACCATATTTGTTTGCTAATAAAATAGATGTGACAATTAATTCTAAAGTGAAATGCCAATTATTAAAATTTAATTTAAGAAAAAATGCAGTATTAATCAGATCAGCTTTTCTGGATCATGAAAAAGATTTGCCATAAATATACTCAGGGTTTTATTAAAGGGAGGAAGGGAGACCAAATTAGAGTCGAGACTCGAGAAGGAAAAACTTGTTTTATTTTTTTTATATTACTTTTTTTTAATATTACTATTTTTAATTAATTACTGCAGGTAAATCACAAAATCATATCTATTTAATTTACTAACTTTATGTTTCTCTTAAAATTGTGAACTGAAAAAATTTAAATTTATAACACTCTTGGATTCTCAGAAAATATTTCTGTAACTTTCACCTCCAATTCTTTCTTCTTTTCTAAAATTATTTTTTTGTGAATACTCAGTCAGTTTAAGCGTTTTATTTTTGTTCTTTAATTGAATAGTTTCAAGATGAGATGTAAAGCGTAATTATAAGAAATGGGATCTGAGAGAGAAAAAAATAATATTGAAAGAAGGAGGTATATATCATGAAGAGATTCGACATCAAGGAGTAAGGGAACATAAATATTAGAGAACATAATTATCTGAATCAAGAAGCTCAAAAGTCGCGAAAAAGAAAGAGGTAAAAGGAATGAAATCGCGACAGAAAAGGGGAAAGAACGAGAGAAGGGATAAGATGGTCGGGGGTTTATTCTTCGGTACGGCTGGAATCCGAAATGTTCAGAGGGCGCGTTATCTTCTTGCGTCGCTTCTCGACAGCACCATTCGCGGATTCCACGATATCGTGGCGTGAGTGTATTAGTCTATGTGAATACATGTCTTTATGTGTACATATGTATACATAGATGCAAGCGAATAAGCTAGCACGTGCGAAATGATATACCTTCACATTTTCTACGAGCATGACGTGAAAGAAACACTTAAAAATAATTAAAAAGAAACATTTGCGTTCGTTTTTTTTTCACGTGTGCGATGTCTCTTTGTAATCTTATAAAACATTCACGTAATTCTTGCAAGATTTCGATTTATATTGATTGAAACAGTTATTTTTGTTTAAAGAAAGTGATGTTAATAATAAATTAAAAAATTCTTTTTTTTTTCACTTTATTCATAAAAAAAACTTTAATAATTATTCATGTAATTTGTGTGAGATTTATACTAATTGAAATAATTATTTTTATTTTAGAAAAATATAACGATAAATTCCATTTGTAAGGAATCGCAAATTATTTATAGGTATAACAAATATTTATTCTTTTTCGTACTCGCTACAAAAATTATTTGCAACAAATGCAAAATATTTGTCAAATATGCAAATTTGTTTACTATATAAATATTGAACAAATTTGACAATTAAATTTTTTAATCCCTTTCACGTTCATAACAAATCTTTTCCCTCTGTGCAGGGATAACTTTTGCGACGCGATGTACTCAATGAGAATTCAAGAATCGAATATATATAGTGTGAGTTTCAATAATTAATTGTCCCTTAAGGGAATGATAAAAAGTGCTGAATCCGCTTCGCGCCGGATATCCTATAGGAGATTAAAGCTCCAACACTTTGGCTTTTTGTTCTTATTCATGAGAAAGGGATACAAAATTGAAAAGTGGCGACGTTAATTAAGAGCTTGGCTTTTTATATTTGTCTATATCTATCTGCATCATTACTCGATATTTACGCTGTTTTTAACTTCCCCAATACCATTAATTCAAGTTCGACAAATGAAGATATATTTCCATAATGTTATATTTTTATTAAACCCAAGATAAATTGATAATTTTTAGACGCGTAACCAGAAAAATATAATCTCGAATTCGATTGATTCCGCGTACAACCGGGAGTTGTAGACCAGAAAAGGTGAAAGGGAAAAGAGAAAAAGAGAAAGAGAGAAGGAAAGAAGAAAGAGAGTGCTGGATCCCGTAGCGGTAACGAGTCGAGACGGCCCGAGAACATCGGCGGTGCCACTTCAAAGCGAGAATCCCGCGCAATCAGGCCCCCCCTAGCCCTCCCGAGGCACGTTTGAAAAACCGAGCGCGAGGGCACCATCGCGTTGTCCCCGCGCCTCTCGCGTGCCCTCTCGCAGCCTCGTGATCTCGGTCCAGAGCGACCGGAGCGAGAACGGAGATCGCCTCGCGAGAGAGCAACCTCGTGACATCAACGCCAACGTACTACTATGTTTTCTCATTCTCTCTTTTCCTATTGTTCCTTTCCACAACTAACAATAATAACATTTCTACCAATGTAGGTTAACTTTATAATTTCTTCATCTTTTTCTAATTCTTACAATCAGAAAAAATGAAGAGTTAATTGAATCAAGATTAAAATTAAATCATATTGATAGAAAGGGACACAAGAGTTACTCATGTAGACTAACTTTAATCTTGATTCAAGTCACTTTCATCTTTTTTTAGTATACATATAGATTGACTTTAATCTTGGTTCAACTTACTTTTCATCTTTTTCTAATTCCAAGAATTAAGAAAATGAAAAATAAATTAAGTCGAGATTAAAGATAATCTAAACTGGTAAAAACAAGCATAAAACTTTTATTTATTGTACCGTAAAATAAAGACTTCTCATTCGTTTTTTAACAATAAAATTTTTATTAAAGAAAATTTGTGTCGTTTTTGTGTTACTGAAACAATGTCAAAATAGTATAAAATTAGTATTCTTAATGGAATGTATTTCCTATGAGAATAAAATATATTTAATAACTATACAAAATTAATATTTGCTTGAAATATTTTTTCTCGATATTAATTACGCGATATTTACACAATCCGTCCGAGTTTGCGGCGTTCTAAAGTATTGTTAGAAAAGATGTAGAAATGAATTAATTAGTAGGATCATACGGCTCGCACGCGCCATGGTACATTAATAAATTACTTTCCGTTCTCTCTGATTCTCCTTCACATTTGCACTGCTCTGCGATAACTGTAAATGCGGAACGACGTCATTAGTAGCCACCGCGATGCACAGGTCCGCGCTTTTTTAATTGCTGCTTTCGGTCACGTGTGTCTAGGAAAATATCCACCGAGACAGTTACGAGTAATTATAGCCGTATAAAATATTACCGCTGTATTAAATGTGCTTGGATATAATTTAATGCATTTCTACCGTCAACGTAATAAATCCCCGCTTTAATACCCTTTTCTTTTCTCTCGTATAAAATCCTCTCTCTATTCTAAGCTCTGAGATCTGCGCTCGTTGAATTAACGTAATCCTCGAAGGACCATATCAATATTGCAAAATCATGCTTCCTATTATTTTGTGGATTGATATTTTTTTTTCACGACAGAGAAAATTAAATTTTATTGATTGGAGATTGGTTTGATTTAATCGCTTGATAATCATGTCATCCGATGTTATCGAAAGCATTTTGTTGTAGATTGTTTAATAAACGCAACTTGACCTTTTCTGAGTAAATTCTGTTATTGGTTTGTAAGTTATTTAATTTTTTTTGTTTGCCTCGATTCTTATGTAAAATCACATTTTGTGTAATTATTTATTAAGATCGAAGCATTACAAATTAAATCAAATTTATTTATATATATCTATACTAATACAATTTGATAAGTATTATAAAAAAGTTTATTTTGATCCTTAATCATTTAAAAGTTATTTATTTAAGACTACAGCAAAATATAATTCTTTCATTACATAAAGATATTATTATATCAAATTATTTGTTGTTTTTTGCGGTTAGTTTCAGATGTACATGAAAAAGTGTTGAAAAAAAGTTAAAGTCTTAATACGTATTTCTTTATATAGTAGATACTAAATAAATATCTACTTACAGTAAATAAATATTTACTCAATATAAAGTGATAGTTAAATCAAATTAATGATTTTTGTATTAAATAAATATGTATGAACAATAATTTAAGGATTTTAACTGTATCAGCTAAAAACATCAACAAAAAATTAACTAAAAAGACTATAATATTAATTAAAAAGTTTTTTACATAAATACATTAAAAAACTAAATATATATATATATATATATATATATATATATATATATATATATATACTCGTATATACTTATATAACAAAGAAAAAATAGCATCCTATACTTTAATCTTGTATAAAATATTTTGCTTTATTCGCTTGGTAATCTTCGACAAGGGAATATGACAGAAGCAGGAGAAGAAAGCTGGAAACGGGCATCTATCGATGTCAGAGAGTAATAAATACTTCGGACAGGACGATCCGTTGCATGCACGCGATAACGTCGCGCATCAGAGAACGATCCTGATCATCTCCATCGCGTCGCGTACGAGAAGTGCAGATTACTCACGCCGATATGAATAGTTATTCACGGTAATTGGTCGAGGTCTCGTTGCTTCGTCGAGATTTTCACCGCGCGTCGTTCGTCGAGTCAGGTTTTGTTAAATACGCTTCTGATTGCTTCATCCGCGCTATCTCCGCATCGGGCTTTCTTTCACAGAACAGTCGCCCGTAAAATGCAAATGTTCGAGTTGCTTAACGGTAAGACTACGTCGCGAATGTCGCCTGCTTTTTTTACGATTGGCGAACAAATTAATTATATTGTCGCAGACGTAGTTGAGGATTACAGCGTAAACTATCGATTTTCAATTTTACTTCGTATAAATTCTGACTTGCATAAATCAAACAAGTCGCAGGAAAATAATTTGTAATTTTTTACACGAGATAAATTGGAATACATCTTGTAGTGTGTGTAAATTTATTTATTAA
>Ga0157364_1001586_pt1 | contig 19667 bp, 13 predicted proteins | sample AttsexASBM2_FD_111476 | JGI IMG/M metagenome (GOLD analysis project Ga0157364, IMG submission 111476) | Fungus gardens microbial communities from leaf cutter ant in Ribeirão Preto, State of São Paulo, Brazil - Atta sexdens ASBM2 | ecosystem: Host-associated > Fungi > Mycelium > Unclassified ...
CAGGGCCGACTGCATGGATCGGAACAAATGGAAATCTGAAGAAGCAATGTTCGGTGAATGGCGGGTGGGGCAGAATTTTCCATTTTACTCCTTTCAAGTATTTCTTGACCGGTTTTGCAACGTGTGACCTAGCGTTATCATGTAACATAATCAGCTTATTGTGCCTATTGTGCCATTCCGATCGTTTTTCTTTCAAAGCTTGGTTTAAACATATCAGTTGTAGCCGATAACGATCGCCAGTGATGGTTTCGGACGGTTTGAACAGCTCATAATATATAATACTTCTTTGATCCCACCAGATGCACAACATAATCTTCGAAGCATGGATATTTTGACGTTGATGGACCTGGTTCATTTGGCATCACCCATGCCTTCAAGCGTTTAGGATTATCGTAGTAGATCCATTTTTCATCGCCAGTTATGATACGATGTAGAAAACCCTTCCTTTGTTGTCGTTGACGAAGCATCTTGCAGATGACTAAACGTCTTTCCATGTCTGTCTCTTTCAATTTGTATAGCACCCAATTTCCTTCTTTTTGCACCATTCCCATTGCGTGTAGACATTTTCCAACAGTGGATCTATCAATCTATTTAACTCTTTTGCCAACCTATCGAACGATAAACACGAATCTTCTCCGAGTAATGCTTGCAATTCTACATCTTCAAATTTTTTCAGCACCTTCGCGTTCTTTGTCACGCACGTCAAAATCACCACTGTTGAATCGTCGAAAATTCTTTACAACTAGTTTTCGATGGAGCATGCTCATCGTAAATATCTACGAGCAAACGATGCGTTTCCGCAGCACTTTTCTTTAAAATAAAATAATGGAGTAAAACTTCCCGCAAATGTTGCTTTTTTGGAATAAATTCTGACATCTTCAATACAAAAAAAATTACTCTTTGTTACGCTTCGAACAAATGCCATCTATTGGGCTCAAAAATTTGGACACACATCTTTCAAAAATATGTGTTCTATCAAATACACGAGCAATGCTATTAACGACATCTTTCTGCAATGGGCGGAAACTTTTTTCCATACCCAATATAAAATTTATACATATAATATATAAAATTTTAAATAAGAATTTAATACGGTCAAAGCTGGATCTCAGATGCTTTTAAATAATTTCTATGTGAATTTGTAGTTATTTAATATAAGCTATATAAATTTGTAGTTATTTAAACTGCGCGACAAAATGATTGTGAACTTATAAACGCAATCAAATTATTATAATAATATCACAAATTAAATTGCAATTTAATAATTTGATGCTTAATCTGGTATTCTATTACAATAGAAAAATGTTGATGTATTGAAAAATTGTAAATAAATTTATTGCGAAAAATATTACCTCCAGAAGTCGAACCTGGATCTCTTGTATTCCGAATGTCCTAAACCTAAGCCTTTAAACTATCGAGGCTTCTCACACAACAATAAAACCAATCCAATTTCGATCATAATAGATAAGATTAAATTTTTACTTGTTGTGTATTTATATATACGTTTTAATAAATCGTTTATTATTATAAAATTTTAATTTTAAATAAAAAATTTTTCAATTTCGCAATACAATTTGGTATTCACGATAATCATGGCATGCACGAAGTGTTTTCTATTTGATTAAATACATATTTGTGTACGTACCATAGACTATTTCAAAGATTCCTGTGTAATTGCGAATCACAAGCATTAAAGATACGTTGGAGTAGCATATCTTCATTTGGAACTTTGTAAACTAAGGACATTAAATATTCTCACAAGTACAGTACCGGTTAAACTATATCACTTTTCGATTTTTTGAGCATAACTTTTATTAAAATGAATTGAATGAATCGAAATTCAAATTTATACAGTAGACACTTGATAGCAATTGATTATCTTGTAAAATATAATAAAATTTGACATTTTTATACTCCATAATCTTTTAATTTTTTAATTTTCCCAAAGTCGCATTATTGTACTTCCTTTACTTTTTATACAGCTGCAGTTTTTATCGTCATGACCTAACTTTAGTAATTAGATTTAATATTTTACATCAGGGCTCAGCAAAATTTACAGTTCTCGGTCGATTTTCGAGAGACTCCCGCTACTCTTACTCGCTTGCCCCGCGCGCAGTTCAAATGCCGCTCGACGTTTAGAAGCCTAACGTTCAAAGACATGAAGTGCATGGGGCGCTCGCTTTGGATGCTCACGCTATAAGCTTCATTCTATTTTTTTTTCGCTCATTATATAATTAAGACAGAATGAAGCAACGGTATAAGTGCTCAAAACGAATAAATTCAATGAATTTTCAATAGTTTTCCACGTCATTTTTATCAGTGGACTAGGCCTATTAAGGATACTACTTAAAAAAAAAACGCAAAAATAGTACAAGGGTGATATAGAAAGTCACTGTAAAAAGCTATAAATAAAGAAGTAGAAACTCATCCAATTTGGCATCTCCAAATCAACAAGTTCCTTAAGCGTTGAAGATCTCGCGAAGCTATGCTAAGAAGAAGAAGAGTGGCCGATCACATTACACTACTTTTCTCATCAATCGCAATATCCTTCGCATATCATGCAACAATCTACATCGTACGGCGCCAAAGAAATATCGACTTCTGAACAGTTTAATCCATGCAGTTTAATCTATGCAGATCCCATCACTTGCAGGTCAGAAGACTGTGTGAACGGCGACTCGTGAAGGAATCATTCGTTTTCGCAAAGAATTGGAAAGCGCGAGTGGAATGGGCCAAAGCACACCTCAATTAGACGACTCAACAATGATCTAACATCTTCTGAAACGATAAATCAATGTTATATCATTATCAAACAACATGAACTTATTTTTATCGCTCTAGAAGACATCAGACCATTATTGAAGTGTCTAATCGAAGTGTGCTTTGCTCCACTCTACTCGCGTCTTCCAATTTTTTGCGGAAATGAATGGTTTCTTCACGAATCGCCGTTCACAGTCTTCCGGCTTGCAGGTGACGGGATCTGCACAGATGAATTAAACTGTTTAGAAGTTCAATATTTCTTTAGCAATGTCTGATGCCGTACGATGTAGGTTGTTGCATGATAGCGAAGGATGTTGCAAATGCTGAGAAAAGTAGTATAATGTGATCGGCCACTCTTTTTTTTCCCTTCTTCTTCTTAATATAGTTCGTTAGATCTTTCAATACTTAAGAAACTTTGTCTTGATTTGGAGATGCCAAATTGGTGGGCGAGCTTTTTATGTACGATTATCCTTATCTATGGCTCTTTATGATGACTTTCTGTTGTCGTTCATCTATATCTTAAGCATTTCGAGTATTTTGTCATAATGTAAAACATTAAATCTAACTATTAAAGTTAGGTCATGACGATAAAAACTGCAGCTGTATCATAAAAAGTATCATAGAAAGTACAATAATGCAACTTTGAGAAAATTAGTAAAAAGTTAAAAAATAATGGAATACATTGTCAAATTTTATTATACTTTATGTACAATCGTACTTACGTACACCAAGTGTATAAATTTGAACGCAATCGATTCACTTTAACAAAAGTTATGCTCAAAAAATCGAAAGGTGATAATTTTGGCCGGTACTGTAAAAATCCAGAGGATTAGATCGGGGAATCATAGGGAATCGTCATATATAATATTTGAACATTTAAAATTATATCTCAGTAATAGTTATCAGTTAATCCGTTATTTCCACTTTCTTTTTCCCAAGAAAACCTACAATTTTCATATAAAACTTTTTCTTGAATCTCTCTTAGTTTCTGAGATATTCGCCTGGGGCGATTAAGATGCTCCATTCTATATATATATTATTTGATGTAAAGAGCTTGGTTCCAAAATTTGTTATATTGATACCTTATTGTAGATACACTGTGTATATATATTATTAATATGTGCGTGCATGTATGCGTGCGTGCGTATATATATATATATATATATATATATATATATACACATGATATCTGGTAACTTTTGACAAAGCGTTCATATGCAGATAGAATGGTCTAAATTAAATCCTAAACAATTTTTTATTTTTTGTACTAGTTAACGTAATATTAATTTTTAAAGATTGCTGAATAAGCACGATTCCTACTAACAAATGCATGTTCATCGATCGTGATCGCCAGGTGGAAAGTTGTTTTTTTTTCACCGCAGTGCGTAACTATTACCGCTTGTAATAAACAAACCCTGCGCACTAGCAAACCCTAGCAGCCATTTATTCGATGATCTTTAGGAATTAATATCTTGTTATTGTGAAAATTGCAACATGACGACTTTTTAATTTAGTTTAGTCCGCTTTATCTGCACATTAATGTTTTGTCAAACCTTATTTCAATACTCTGTGTACACACACACACACACACACACACACACACACACACACACACACACACACACACACACACACACACACACACGCGCGCGCGCGCGCGCGCGCGCGCGGGGGGAGGGTATTAAGCGTACCACCGTTAATAGAAGTTAGAACAGATTAAATTAAATTGAAAAGTCCTATATCATATTGCAGTTATTGTAAAAATTAATGAGATATTTCTAAAGATCACCGAATAAGTATGTATCCATCCAGCTTACTGTCAAATATAAACACGTGGTATAGTACAACCGTCCAGGGCGGGAACTCTCTGCCTGCGCCGGGGAGATGTTTTCTTTTGCTACTTATGCATTGCTAAGGCACTTGTAACAAACAATTTCGCGCGCGCCTAGCAACCAATGATGGTGGGCGTCCTATCTCACCGCGTGCTGCATTGACGATAGGCCGTGCTATTCAGTAACTTTAGAATTTTCTCCTTAAATATTACGAAAATTACAAAATGGTACAGGATTTTTCGATTCAGTTTAGATCAGATCCGCTGTACTTATTCATGAACGGTATCAATATTAAACACTGTGTACCCATCCTATATACACAAATAGGAAAAATAAGGCTAATATAAAAAAGTATTATAAAATTATTATACAAAGTATCTCAAACTTTTTGACATACTGTGGACCGGACTAAACTGAATCAAAAAGTCCTGTATTATTTGGCAATTTTTGCAATAGTTAATGAGACATTAATTTTTAAAGATATATAAGCGAATAAAATCAACATATAAAACAATTTTAAGGCTTCTGAATAGTCATCACAGTTCTGATTGTGATGTCAGAATTGATAAATGTTAATTTTTGTTATGTGTCATTTGTAAATAAAGATAATTTGGATAAAACGAAATGATGAGATTGCTTTAAAACAATTATAAAAATTGGCAAAAGCTATCCTTATTCCTTCCGACAATCATTAATTTTAAAATAATTTTAAATAATAATTTTTAAAAGTGATAAAAGGCATGTAAAAGTGAAAATTGTGCATATAAGTAAGTCAAGTGAAAGCACTTCATATGTCTTTTGTTATTTTTTACGATGATCTATGAACGATAAGGATAGTTTTCATACATTTTTATAATTGTTTTAAAGAAATTTCATCATTTCATTTTATCCAAATTGTCTTAATTTACAAATGACACATAATACAAGTTAACGTGTAATTTCTTGCTTCTTATTATAATCAAGGTCCACACTTTAAAAGACTTTAAAGTGAATTCAACGATCTATCTTTTATTTTATTTTCTTTTTTTTCTGTTTTATGTCCGCATATTGGATCAGCTATCTTGAATTTTTGCAATTGTTTACATGATTTTCAGTTTATACTTAAAGCTACATTTGTATGCTATATATATAGTCTCATGTAATTGTGGTCACGATTTTTCCGGCACTTCCGATAATCTGAGAAAAATTATTTTGAATAAAAGTTATTCAGTTTTTAATCGATTACAAATTGCAATATTAAAATATTTGCAAAATATTCTTTTTTAGAAAAAAAGTCACGGTCATTTTAATTTTTTAAATGGCACTACGTATTTTTTACTTCATAATATTGTAATTGTCAAGACGAGTTCAATGACCTGCTACACTCTTGAGATGACTTTAATCAGACGTGTGAAATCAATGAACGTTTTTGTGAAAAATTATTTTGTTAAACTTTACATATTTTTCATTACATTGTTCAGTAGAAAAAATATACTTGTAGATAAATTGAGGAACGTAGCCATTTCTGAATTCATGGTATTCCCGAATGTAATTCACAATTTATTACACACATATTTGTATTTAGTATGTACGTAGAAAAAATGTCAACATAAATTGTAGTACTTGTAGCGTAGTTTGAACACTGACTTCATACTTGTATTCTTTCTTAGGGTGCGAGTTGCCGCTACTAATGCTTCGAAGTGGCAATTCGACTACATCCTTAGTCTATATTAGGGCAAATCATAATTTAGTCTCAGTTTGTCGAAAATATATTCCTATAATGGAAAAGATGATATGCTGCTAATATAAAAATCTTTTTTTACTGAGAAGAATATGTAGAATATGTTCATATAAAATTTAATACAAATAAAATAATTTTTCAGGAAAACTTTATCCCATACGTCTAACTATAAGATCATCTCAAGGTCATAATTAAATAGGTCAACTCTCGTCTTGACATCAGTTACAATATTATGAAGTAAAAAATACGTAGTAGTCATTTAAAAAAATTAGGATGATCTTGACCTTTTTTTTAAAAAAGAATATTTTACAAATTTTTGCAATTTGTAGTTGATTGAAAACTGATCAATTTTTATTTAAAATAATTTTTGTCAGATTATCGGAAGGGAAAATTATCATCACAGTTATGTGGGACATCCTGGAGCATATCCATATGGGGCATTCTTTGTCAAATCGGTCACCGTTTCCAAAATTATACTTGATGTAGAAAAATTACCTTGCACACAAATGTAACTTTAAGCATAAGCTATCGAAAACCATGTGAACAATTGCAAAATTCAAGATGGCGGATATGTAACAGAAAAAAAGGAGAAATAAAGTAAAAGACAGTATTCGTTGAATTCATTTTAAGTTTGTTTTCAAGTGGACCTTACTACAAACAAAACCTAATTACAAACAAAACAAGTAAAAAAATAAAAGAAAGATGTTCTTCATTTCAAGCAAAGATATGTTTATCACGATTAGATATTTAACATAAAAAGGATAGAATACGTATTCGCAGTAAAAACTTTATAAAAAGTAAAAAAACGAGTATTAGTGCCGTTTCATCATTTTCGAAGCTTTTTAATACGAAATTGAAGTAAATTTCTAAACTATTTTATATTTTGCATTTTTATGTCCGTCATTTTAATTTTTAAAATTTGATAGCAGATTTAATCAGAATTCATGATACACTTGAAAACAAACTTTAAAATGAATTCGGAACGAGTACTGACACTGTCTTTTATTTTATTTCCTTTTTTTTGCTTTATGTTCGCCATATTGGATCTGCCATCTTGAATTTTGCAATTGTTCACATAGTTTTCGATTGCTTATGCTTGAAGCTACATTTGTGTGCAAGGTGGTTTTCATTTTTCTACGTCACAATTTTGGTAAACTTTAAAAGCAAAACAAAGTAATTTGGAGATGACCAATAAACGAGCAAATTTAAATATAAAAATAAATATATATATATATATATATATATATATATATATATATAATACATTCAACACGTACCAAATATATAATTACAAAAACGTTTCGACATCTCGATTCTTCAACATCTTCAACTCAACAGAGTCTTCTATAGTTTAAAACGGTTAGCTCCCTTGTATATAAAATGTATTTCGAATGAAACTATAGTAGCAGTCGCAGTCCGTTGATAATAGTAATACCATATCCGCAATGATTGATGTCAAAATATAAAAATCTAGAATCCTTATTTAACGACGAGAATCGTGTTAAATCCCATAATGTAAGTTGATGTCAAATGGTAAAATAAATCTCTAAATCGAAATATGAAATAAATTATTTATAATAGAAAGAATGTTTAAAAAACAAGAATAAGCTCAAATGAAACTTACATATAAGATGATTTAAGATTTCAAAAAACTAGTCATAATTGATTGTGTCAAGTAGAACTGAGATGAATTGAGAACAACGAATATAAACGATGCAATCTAGAGGCGCAAACAATAGTATGTGTGAGCTATGAATAGGAGTAAAATTGATTATATCTGAAAGAAATTTCTTTTCCTTTGTCCAATCAATCATTATATTTTGAAATCTATTTAAGATGTCAAAATATGAATCATCAAACATCTCAATATCTTTTATATAATTGATATCGTTTATCTGTTCTTTAATCATTTTCTTGAATCATTTTCATAATGAATTTTTTATTATATTCAATATCTTGTATTCAACACTCTTGTGTTTTTTCAATCAAAATTATAATTATGTTCTACTAAGAGTGCGTTCGGAGAATGCGCTATTAACGCTATTTGTTTCATACTTGTTTCATGTTTAATAGACGATGAAAATAAAATGACGCAAATAGCGCTAATAACGTTTCCCCGAAAGCTTAAGTGTCCTGATATTACTAAATGCTTGGATCTAGCTTTATGTTATTAACATAATATTTCAATCTCGTTTGTCTTTTAATTTGGTCTACGTATGACATATCGCAATTTTTACAATTAATTTAGTAGATTACATTCTTGTAGGAATGATTCATTTTGTCCTTATGAACTTATAATATGTATTTACTAAATTTATTAATTGTTCGTTAACCAAACTTAGTTATTAATATTAATTTATTAAAGATTATTATTAAAGATAATTTATTAAAGAAGTAATTGATTCAGTGATGCCTTTAACAAATGGAACTACTATAAAATCTTTTTTTGTGATATTCGGAGAAATGTCGGTGTTAACGTTTGTACTACAATTATTAAGAAATTTTGACTTGTTCACAAATACATTTTTTAATCTTTCATTTATAGTACAATATTAAAAATAAGATCCAGAGGGTAATTATTATTCAATTACAAATTTATGCAAATCTCGATGTTCTTCTCATAAAAAGATGAGATGAGATAATAGAATGACATAATCGATGCTGTATATGATTCCTAATTTTGGCATTTAGGATGATTCAACCAATATGATAAATAATGTCCAGAAAATGTTTCTTTATGGAATTATTTTTTTATTACAATTTTGTTGTCTTTTCTTATCAATGAGATGTCAAAAAAGTTAAGAAAATGGTTCTCCTCCTTCTTCATTATGAATCTTAGCCATTGATGGTAATTGTTAAATTTTTTAAGAACATCATCCAGTTCATTCTTAGTGGCAAAGATGAGCAAAATATCATCTACATATCTGAAATAGACAGGTAGCTCTAATGTGTTCAAAATACTTTCTTCCGAATCTTGCATAACAAGTCAGCGAGAAAATCGGCGAGAAAAGGGAATCCTCTCCATCGGAGAGCCTATATCTGTTTATATATTATGTTGTTAAAAATAAAAAAAGTAGATGATAACACGAATTTTATTAATGAACTTAACGAACTCTACTTTCGTAATTTTGTAGATTTTTTATATGTTCCCATCTCCTGTTTATCATCAATCAAATGAAACGTTAATAAACAAAAGTGTTACATCCAATGAAAGCACATCAGACATTCAACCCCCCATTCACGCCCCAATCCAGAAATTTTATTATAAAATTCGAAACTATTATTAATATATCCCCTTGTTTTAGAGATATTGACAGAAATGATTTCCTTCAGAAATTTGGCCAATGAGTATAAAGCCGTATTAACTAAGGAGATTAATTCTAAATACTGAATGCTGATCTTGTGGATTTTTGGAAGTATGTAAGCTTTCAGAAAGGGAGCATCTCTTGAACGAAGGATTCTTTTTTAGAAATATACTAATAATATCTTTTTTCCCCATTTTTTTTTATTAGATCATTAATATTTCTTTCTAGAATTTTTCCAGATTTTTCTTAACTATGGAGTATGTATCCTTATCCATTAATAATTCTTTCTTTTTATATGTAAATGTTTTTTTCTAAGACAATAGTGACGTTATCTTTATCTACGCTGGTAAAAATGATATTTGGATCATTTTTTTGATTTGGTAATTTTATTAATATATGTTAATCTATCGTCAATCATATTTTTCTGATTGTTATGCAAAAATTTGTGAAAACGAGAGATAGCAATGTTTCTAATTTTAAGTAAGAATCTAGATAAATTTTTATTTTTATAGATTCGATTTTTATCAATTCATGAATGGCTTTTTTTTTATTCAGAGTAGCAGAGAGGCTAAAATTTCCTCTCAGTTGTAACAATAATGAGACGTCAGGTGGAATATCTGTTTTAATTAGATTAATAAATCATTTGTTGTAACTACCAAAAGATTTGTGGATTTCCTAAGATCTATGTTTATATTAAAAATTGAATATATTGAAAATTTCGTTTTCAGAGTTTATAGACTCCTGTTTGTCAATTTTGTGATGATTTTCCTTATTTATGTCACAATTGAATTCAATTGGCTTAACTCTTAGTTAGTTTTTATGATAGGATTTTTAACCAATGAAATTCCTTCTTATGTGCCAAATACAGATTAAAATTACATTTATCAAAGCACTTCATATGATGAGAGAAAATTTCGTTATAAATGTAAATAGGTAACGTGTTCGAAAGACTAGAAGAAAGAGTAGCTAATTTTCTCTAAAGAATTCTCTCTAAATTATTACTTCTGTGCAGATCAAATATTTCGATTAAATATTTATGTTTAATAATTTTCTTTTACACAAATAAAGCGTCTTCTCCAATCTAAATTCGGATTTGTAATGATAACTAACTAGTATCTATCTTGTTATTACATATATTAAGTAATAATCCAGGTATAAAGGAATGTCATTGATTCTACATTGATATAAGAACTGCATTTTTGACAAAGATCTGATTAGTTGATATCCAATTTTTTAATAAAATCATAGTTTTGAAATCAAAGTAATACTTTATAAAATCAAAATTGTAAGAGAAAGAATTATGCCCAGTTTGGGCTCCAGCTGAACAGCATTGAGATCTAGCTAGAATTATAGGACATAACAAAAAGAATTAAAAAGTTCCATATGCACAACTTTATAAAATGAATCCTTGAATGCTATAGCTGTTCAAAGTTCTATTATGACCATGTATTGTATATTATATAGGACTAGTTTTATTTTCGAATCATCTAGTATCTGAAATATGTCCAATCTTGATGAAGACAACTAAAATCTTTTTTGGATCCTAAATGAATAAGTTATAAGTGATATATTAATCAATGAAGAGGGGAGAGAGACACTTAAAATATGAAACAAAAGGTTTTAATTGTCTAATCGAAATGTGGCTAATATATGGACTTGTCTCTTTTCAGCTTCCTCATCGGAACTCTCTAAAAAAACATTAATTGTTCTTGCTGGCATATGGATGTCTTCGTCAAAGTGTTGGACTTATTCCAGATATCATATTATATAACTGTCATTACGCATCCAACCATACGACAACTATTTTTGCAAAAGCAATAATATTCTGGAATGGTTTGAGTTCCTTCACCATCACATTCTGCCAAAACATACACATAGTAGCGAGAACGATTCATATGCCTAGATTGTATTCGAATTTTGACGAGAATCATTATATAGGATCATTATATAGGACTGTCATAATTAACAAGATTATGTATAAAACATTGTTTCCTAGTAATCATATGTTTCCTGTAATATGATCTGAACGCCTGTTTAATCTGATATGATCTCAAACTAATCCTGTATACAATTAATCATCTTTTGTCAGTACTTTAAATCCTTCTAACTCATCATCCAACGAGATAAATGCGATATTTGCGGTTCAAATTTTGTTCTTGGATTAATCGAAATAGCAGATTTGGTTTATGCAATCGATCTAACATAAGTTGCAATCTGTTCCGAATATTCAGTGTCTGATACGATGACCGAATGAAACATGTTATGAAGAACAGCGGCATTTCAAAAATCAGTCATTAGCTAGGGAATCGATGGATACACGATAAATTATTAAATAAAAATACGCGAAGCAAGTTTTAAGATGCTCATTGATAACTTCCAACCGTACTTTAGTGACTAATCGCGAATTATTACCAATATCGCTTAATCGACTTTCACTAGGTGGAATGATATCTGGCATTTTGATCACAAATCCCTTACGTTCCAAATATTCCCTAATGTCACGAACCTCTGTCAACAACAAATACATCACCTTGTGAAATCTATAACGTATCTCAAACATCTTTTCCATAATTATTCGCATGATGATTGGATAAAACTAATGATATATGGTCATAATAGCGAACTTTAAATAGTTCTAGCACTCAGGAAACCTCTTCTATAAAAGCTTATGGAATTTTTGATTCTCTTTTGATACTTTAAAATTTTAGGCGTGTTTTAAAATTGTTCATCCCAAATTTCCCAAAATAAAACTGAACATAGTCTTTTAAAAGGTGCAATCTTATTACGCATTTTTAGGTCAGCGTGTACTATTTAATTAAATAACTAATTAATTAATAACTATTAATTTATTAAATTGTAAAGATTATATAATAATGCGTTATATGTAGGCCAAAACCTATGATTTTGAGAAAACAGCTAAAAAAAAATAGAAGAATATTACACAAATATTACATACAATTAGATTTCAAGAAAGACTCAATTGGTGAACATGTAGTAAAATATAACCATTCTCTTGATTGAGAAAATTGTTTTAATCTTTAATATTTTATGTTGGAGTGGCCAAATTGTCGGGATTTTGCAGATCGATATCAATCTCTGAATTTACTGAACGGAATAAAAAATCCTTTTACAAAATTAAAATAGAAAAATTTGGAAATGCTGCAATAGACTTTATATTAAAATCGGAAAAAAAGTTAAAAACTTACATTTTTTCAACTCGTAGAGCTATCACCTAACATAGATGTTTCCTTAATACAAAAGTTTTATAGACCAACCGAGCTATAAATAGTGCAGCACTTAGCGCGTAAACAAACAATACTGAGTTTATGAAACTAAGATTAAAAATTTCAAAAGAAATATTTATATTGATCTGCAAATAACGTGTACGAATGCTGAGCGAAGACTCGGAAGGATAAACAAAACAATAATTGTGTCTAGCAGTAGATGTTTGATTTTTCTAAGAGATGACGTTGCAATATGTTAGATAGGACGGATGAATGCGTTTGAGCGAGATACAACGCTATACAATAAATATAAGAAATGAATGAAAGATGTCACTATTATCGAATTTGGAATTTAAAAAAGTTTGTATAATATTATTGATACCTCGCTCAAGTTCGGCCATCGATCTAGCATCCCTTTAACATCGAACCGGGTTATTATAGAAAACTATCAGAAATGTTAAACATAAAGAAGCAAAAAGTGACTTAAATGAAAATACGGATACCAAATTATTTAATAATTCTTACTTGGTATCTTTAACAGACTTGTTGAGATTAATTAAAAAACAAATACCGTGTGATTTTTGAAATAACGCTAATGTGAACAGTTGATGTGTATTATCAGATAGAGCTCGCATTTTTTTTTGTGTTTGAAACACATTGATTAGTACAGATGTTAAAATATGCATTAGAGGCTTTTTCATTTGAGTAGAATTTCTGTAAATATCAATAAAAAATACAATGACTAACGGGCAATTGAGAATAATAATCAATGTCGTTATTTGTGCGTAATAGTTAAACAAATATATTGTTCAAGACATTTATATATTAGAAATTGGTGGAGAGAGAGAGAGAGACTTAATTTTTTGGATGTTACAATCATAAATAACAATGGAATATTAGAATTTAACCCATTCCATAAACCAACTTTTTCTGAAAGGTACCTTAGTTTCCTATCTTTCGATCCTCTCTCACAAAAAGAGGCTTCTAATGAGCATGATGGATAGAATATTTTTATTGTCACACTCCAAATACTACGAAGAGACTCTTAGATTTATTATTAACTCTCTTTTGGAGAATGATTATCCCATTAAGTTTATTTTTAACATGATAAATCTCTTTATGGAAAATTCAAAAACATTACAAAGATCTGAATGTTAAACTGTCCTGGTTTAGTGAATAAACTTGATGGAATTATCAAATCTCAGAAGGATGTTTTTCCGCATGATTCTAAGAAAAATATTGTACGCAAAATTTACAATGCCTTATATGTTGAACAGACGGAGAGAAAACTAAAAACGAGAATTATTGAGCATCGAAATAACATTAATAGTAAACTTGGAAATCCGTCTGTCACTACGGAACACAGAAAAAAATTTGAACATGACTTCGATTAGAAGAACACAAAAATCTTGGATAACGAAAGATATTTAGGAAGAAAACTGGTTTTTGAGATGGCTTCACATCAATCTCAAGAAAACAATTTAAATTTAAAATTTGTTTCGAAACCGAGTTCTTATATCATGAACATTTCAAGATCTGAACCAATATAATGGTTTATTTAATTATTAGTTTAACTATCTTATATACAATATTTTTAACTCATGACTTTTACTGTAATGACAGTTTGTTATCCGATATGCCTCTCACTCATATTATGTTTATACCGGAGTTATAACTTCAACAATTTATTCGTGTGCGAATCATTACTCTGTACGAATTTTGCATATCTATTCTTTCAAAATAATTTACTTTTCGAATATTGGTCATAATTAGCAGCTGGTGTTTACATTTCTATAGATTTACATTATCATTTCTTCATTCTTTAATATTTACTACGTTATTTTGTAATGCTCACTCAGCTAAACTTATTGACAGAGATGTTTCTTAAACATGGAATTGAAAAGATTCCTCAGCTATTCTTTTAGATTTATTCGGTACGATTAATTTTTGAATAAATTCTACCATAGAACATTGCTGATGATGACTCGAATGAAGCCGAAAAAAACGTCTGATTGTTTTCGTTTATATGTAATGTCTTGAACAATACATTTGTTTAATTATTACACACGAATAACAGCGTTGATTATTGCTCTCAATTGCCCAGTTAGTTATTGTATTTTTTATCGCCTTTCTTATCTTGAGAATTATTCTATTTTTATAATTATATAAATGTACTATTGAAGTGAAAAAAAGAAAAAAAACCGCAGATTGTTATTAAAATTAAAGTTCAAAATTTCATAATCTTTGATAGAACAAAATACGTATTACATATACAGGGTGTTTCAGATTCAACATACAACCTTCTAATGACAGATTTTTGAAGTAATTTTGAGACGAAAATTCTAATATTAAAATATCGAATAATGGTTTTTGAATTTTAAATATTTAAAATTGCGAATCTATGTATCGCCTAAAGTTTGCGCTTGTTATGTAGTTAGTATTTTGCGTTATATTGCAGAAACATGCGAACTTTAAGCAATATAGTTTACTAACTTTAAATGCTTATAATTCAAAAACTATTATAGCATTGACATTTTGAATTTATTAGAACTTTCGTTTCAAAATGACTTCAGAAATCTGCCAATTAGATGATGCGTTGAGTCTAAAACATCCTTCTGTTGCACATTAATATAATGACACACATCTTTCCTATATGTTTACATTATTGAACTTAATTCTTTCGCGCACGGGCATAACGAATCAATAGATATCTGTAAACTTATAGACTAAGAATTTATAGACTATTTTTATAATTATGACATCGCTAGAAAATTATGGTTTATTACCGATATGTAATATTCATGTACAGTATTGTTATAATATATTAATTCTTAACGGCGATGTCTCACATGTTACATGTTTACTGACAAAATTAAATTCGGATTTTATCTGCATTTTTGTATTAATTCAACTTTTGCCGTTGATGAGGATCTAGTTAAGTCGGAACGTTCCGTACGATATATTTGTTAAGATATATTATTAAGAGCAATTTCTCATTACTTTTGCTCGTATATTGGCCTTATTTCTTCTTATTAATGTTTATGTTAACTTTATTTCTCCTTAGTAATATTATTTATAATACGAGCTATATCATTACTTTACATACAAATACAAGTTGTTAAGAATTTTAGAATTTATAAATAATTAATATTTTTAGGGTACATACTACTTCTAGTGCAGAAACGGTTAGATCATGTTTGGATGTTGTCGCAATTTGTTCTGTTGTACCAAAAGTTATGTTGCTGTTATGTGAAAGAGTTGATATGCCAGACATGTCAATGACAATGGCGATTAATCTTTTGCTAGCTGCAGCTGAATGTGAAATTATTGCAGATGCTGATGTACAAAGAGCAGCACTTAGAGCTGTAATCAATTGTGTATGTGCTCCCATAAACAGAGTACGTTTTTTAATATAAAATATTTTTCAATAAGTATATGCGTGCGTGCGTACGTGCGTGCGTACGTGCGTGCGTACGTGCGTGCGTACGTGCGTGCTTTTATATGCAAAATTATTAGAAGAAACATGTAAAAAAAATCATCTATTTTAAAAAGCGATAATCTTTATATAATTTTGAAAGATTTATTGTACAATCTGAAAGGGGACAAATAAATTACGTAATTCAACACTTTTTTGAGACTTGAACAAACGAAACGTTTTTTAATGGATTTTTATTCGCTAAAAATGAATCCGGCCCCGGAATTGACCTAATACGTCAGATTTTCGAAAAAAATTATGTGTCAAAATTGCCGTTTTCGCCATATTTTCTATTTTTATGTGGCTAAAGTAAATTTTTTAAAATTTTATTTATGCCATTTTAAAGTTATCTTTTATCTATAAAATAAATTTATATTTTACGATACGATTTTTTTCATATGCATAATTAGTATATTATAAATCATTAAATTGAATAAATAATAATTAGTAATTATTAAAAACGACTGTTTTTTTATACCAATTGATTCTTCTCATTATTCTATGCAAAAAAGAGGTTACCAAAAATTGAAAAAGTTTACGAGATATTTTCAGAGTTGGGAAGGATTATTTTTCCGTTACTTTTCTGTTACTTTTTGTAATAAATGATTAATTGATAATGACGTTGCAATTTTTTTATAACTAAATATATAGTTGTGCTAAGGTTAGAAAAGTCGACTTTTTCAACCTTGGCACAATCTTAGCGTGCCTTTAGCCGTTAGCCTTTAGTTACAAAAAAAATTGAACGTCATTATTATAAAAAGTTTATTATAAAAAGTAATGGAAAAAGTAATATTTCTCAATTGTGAATATTTTATATTTTATGTTAAAATGCGCCAGAATAATGCAGAATATACGAATCGTATATTTCATTTTAATAAATGGATGAACTTTTTTAAAAAATTTTCTTTCAAAAATTAATTTTACCATTAATTTTACCATTAATTTTACCATTATTTATCCTCCTCCAGACTGTACAACTTTTGTCTAAAAAGTTTTCTTCTGCAACTTACAGATTTTGAGATATTTGGGTGAATAAATTAAAATTATTCACTCTGACAAGGAGAGACTCGGATGTTCGGATTTAGAAAAATCCGAAACTTATTACGTGAAGTTTATCACCCAAACTTTACTTTGACCAAGCAGTAAGACGCGCTTTTCAGTCAATGTCGAGAAAATCGACTTCAAAAAATTTCGAGCGGAGTATGTCATGGTCATCTTTATTTCCAGGCACTTGATATGGCAACATTGCATTAGCTGCAATCAGATAATAATCGGCTTGCTATTAATAAGTTAATCGAATTAAGGGGCCTATTTTGTAACTCTTAACGATAATCGTTGATGTCATGATTGCACAGCTTTCCACATGATATCTGCGCAACGACATCAATGACTGTTGTTAAAAGTTACAGACCTCTAAGAATCGGCCCCTAAATTTAATCAATTGGTCAACAATAAAATTTATTTTCCTCACTTTTTCATTATTATTTTCATTTTTACTATCATTATTACTGAAAAATGATTGAAATCATACTAAATGAATATTAATGCAGCATACAACACGCAGTATCTATTATTTTCCGTATCTTGTCAAAATATTCTCTATTTGTGATCATCTGTTTAATTTTTTACTGTTTAATTTTTCAGAATCCATTTCAAATCATCTGTAATCTATAAAACTGCCATTCTGAAATACTTTAATTGTTAAATCATTATTAACTTCAATACATCCTTAAACTTTAGATAAATTAGTGAAAGTGACCATATCTAATATTATTTTATGGTTACAAATTTCATATTTCCAATTTGTTATATTAACTCTGTTCTTAAATAATTGTAAAAAAAGTTTATAATTTAAAATTATATCACATTGTAATCATTCTTCAGTTTTTTCTTCTTGTTACTTAATTAAGGCTTGTTTTTTTTTTGTTTCAAAATCTTGTCGAGTTGTTGTCAATGATATAGTTAAATATTTTGGCAAATAATATTTGGAAATAATATTTGAATTACTTGAGGAACTACTCTGTTCAATCTATAGCATCAAATTTAATTTAATATAATTAGTTATCATTGCTCCTATTAAATATATCATTATTTTATATTAAATCGATACTTAAATTTGACACTACATCGTGTCAATTTGACTCTATACAGTGTCAAATATAACTTATTTATAAAATGATGATATAATTGAATAGGAGCAGTGGTTAAATTTGATACTGTAGATCTAATAGTGTAACAAGGTCTCTGTTTAGGAAAAGATTTTTCTCATCTTTATAATATTCTTCCTTTGAAATAAATGCCCGTTAAAAATGTTCACAAACCACAGCTAGTTTTCCTAGTATCCAGTCTTTTCGAGGAGTATTTTTGAATCAAAGTTGTAACTTTTCATCTTTTAGAAATCTAAAGAACGGAAATTATATTTTCCTTTTCTGTTTTGTAATTGCTTTTACAGTCTGGAATGCAACACTTATCAGGCATTTTGTACTTACAAAAAATAAAATAAACATAAAATAATGATATTTATAATCATTTATTGTACAATTGAGGGAATGGGCTGAATAAAGGCACAATTCTATTTAGGCCTTTTTCCGGCAATTAGTTTTTTCATGTATTATTAATCATAATAGAAAAATATTGTAACATGTAACTTCTTAAAGATATTACATAATTCATTTGTTATTATACTCCATTTGTGTATAATACAATAAAAAAGTAGCAAGTATTATTTTAATTTTTAATATCAAGATTTTGTAATTAGGCCTTTATTTTGCCCATCCTTTCAATTAGGTTAAGACAATCACATAAGAAAATATTCACTTTTCTAATATTAATTTTCTCCATTCAAAAGAGCTAGATATTAGAAAATAGCTTTTTTTTCAAAATTATTGATGATTACAAACAAGAAATTTTTAGAATTTAGGTGTATTTTACACATGAGTATATTCCTCTTGATCGACCAGCACACAACGTTGCCAAACGTTATGCTGCCGCGATTTGGAAATAAAGATGGTCGTGAGGTATGTACACTGAATATTAAGCAGATATCTTCTTTTTTTTCTTCTTCTTAGTTAATGACTCCTGCCTCGAAGTGTGTGGAGATAATACGGCCAGATCACGGCGTAAAATTTTCCTGAAGCGATGAGAGTCAAATATTCAGAAGAATTTTGGCGGTGTATGACGATATGATTCGTCATTGTATTCAAAGACTCTGAACCTCGCGGCAGGAGGCTAGCGGGCTAAGACGCGCCGCTGAGAAAGATGATCAAAGCTAGGTGCAAGCGCAGGAGTGCCGCAAACGTGCCGCGAGAAAGCGCCGCGAAAATTCAAATTAGAAATTCTGATTGCAGGCGA
>Ga0157364_1001587_pt1 | contig 19657 bp, 11 predicted proteins | sample AttsexASBM2_FD_111476 | JGI IMG/M metagenome (GOLD analysis project Ga0157364, IMG submission 111476) | Fungus gardens microbial communities from leaf cutter ant in Ribeirão Preto, State of São Paulo, Brazil - Atta sexdens ASBM2 | ecosystem: Host-associated > Fungi > Mycelium > Unclassified ...
GCATTGTCTTTTGATTTATCCGTCTGGAGTTAAAGTTGAAGCTGAGTTACAGTTGAAATTGAGTTAACCTGAGATTAATAAAAAAAAATGGCTCTATACTGACCGACAGAGATTTGCTACAGCGGTACCTTCGTGTTCTATTGATCTGCTGTTCAATTTGAAGGATCGTTCCTTTGGACTATTACCGATGCGCCTTATTCAGTCTCCTCAAGAGTCCTTGACGCAATGGGATCTTTAAATCTAACGCTATCTCCTCGCTGAACGGTTCTTCCTCTGATTTCTCCGCCTCAAGAGGATCAAAGAATCCGCAGTCTCCAGCAAGGATTGCGAGAGGAACGTAGCATCGATCGATGAGTAAGAAGCAACGAATTCTCATCGACGACGATTGGGAAGAGACGCCCGAAGGAATTCCGCTCAGCAAAGAGTTCTCCAGGTTACACATCAGCAGGATCACCACCTTCTTTTACCCTAATAGAATCGCCTTCTTCGAGGGATTCGAAGAAAAAACTGGAATCAATAAAAATCACCAAAATTCTCTTCCGAGAATCATTTGGAGAGAAAACTAAGAAGAAATAGGCACAAATCTTTTCAGCCATATTATTAAATCCACATTAAAAATTCACATTAAAAATCCGCATCGTTAAATTCACATATAGATTGTAGAAGATTAAATAAAGATAATTTTTGTAAAAACTAGCTACGAATTATTTTCGCCATTTCAATAGATTTTAGAAACATTTCTGTTAAAACATATCATATGACATATTGCAAAATTCTATCAGAATTGTTACACTTGAATTGTTACACATTTCTGAAAAGTTCTTCTTTTTAGTAAAAGAATAAAAAAATGTATGCCTATAGTAAACATTGTGCGTTATTTTCATGAATAAAATAGATGCTGTCGTCATCATATAATATATACCATACTGCATTTTTTGTAATTTTTATAATTAAATAAATTTATCTTTCGTATTACTTTTAATAAGATATCTTTAAATTATACGTTCAATACATATACAATATAACTCTTAATACATATACAATTTTCTTTTACTGCATAGGTATGTAAATATGAAACCAGAATTTTTTAATAGAAAATACACGTTTATTGCATGAAAATGATAAAAAATATTTTATTCGAAGTATTGCCCATCGGTAGCTATACATTTTTTCTACCTGTTTGACAATTTGTAGATGCCACGCCAAAAAAATTGTGTTCTTTTGAGTCAAACCGGTCATCTAACTATTTTCGTAAGAAGTTAAGCGCTGTTGAGCAAGTGTATGTCCCATCGATGCAAATAAGTGGTAATCGGACGGAGCCAAGTCTGGTGAATAAGCCGCATGTGAAAGTATTTCCCAACCAAATGCCTCAATCGTTTCCTTGACCAGTTTTGCTGTGTGTGGTGGTGCATTATCATGAAGCAAAATCACTTTGTGTTACCTTTTTTGATATTCCGGTCGTTTTTCACACAAAGCTTGATTCTATTTGTTGATCATTTGTTGTCGGTAGCGTTCAGTATTAACGGTTTCGCCAGGTTTTAGCAGCTCATAATAGATCATACCTTTTTGATCCCACCAAACACAGAGCATCGTCTTCCGTCCATAGTGATTTGGCCTTGCAATCGATATCAATGGTTCGCCTAGAGTTACCCATGATCTTTTACGCTTAGGATTCTCAAAATATATCCACTTTTCATCGCTAGTTACAATTCGATGGAGAAATGACTTTCTTTTGTACCTTGGCGAGCAGCATTTCGCAAGTGGTTTTTCGGTTTTCCTGCTGTCTTTCATTCAATTCATGTGGAACCCATTTTCCCATCTTTTGGATCTTTCCCATGGATTTCTCAAACGTATGGAGACGGCTTTTCGTGTCACATTCAATTGATCCGCGAGTTGTTGTTGAGCGTCATCCTCATCCAACAATTGCAATTCACTGTCTTCAAACTTTTTCGGTGGTTTTCCACGTTCTTCGTTTCTCACGTCAAAATCGCCACTTTTGAATTTTTTAAACCACTCAAAGCACTGTGATTTACCAAGAACATGCTCACTGTAAGCTTCGACAAGCATTCGATGCGATTCTGCAGCAGTTTTCTTCAAATGGTAACAGTAAATCAATGCTGTCCGCAAATCGTAATTTCCAGGCACAAAATTCGACATGTTCAACACTATTACAAACTATACTATTGTATGAAACTTGTATTGTTGTGAATTGAAAATCTTTGTCAGATGTCAGAACAAGAAAATGACGTCAATGGCGCCGTCTGACGGCAACTACATTGACAGCTATGGCCATCTATTGGTAAATTCTGATTTCATATTTATATACCTGGTAATAGGTCATTTATGTGAGTTAATTCCCATAATTTTTGCAAATATACAAAAATTATTAATAGATTCTTATATATATTTTAGCATCTTTAAAAAACATTTATAAAGTTGCCCAGTAAACACTATTTGTTGCAATGGAAATGGAATATAACGTGGAAGTAACAAATAATGTAACACAAGTAATTTTTATGATATAAGACTGTTATATTTCATGGGTATAATTGTGTAATGTTACGATGTTTGCAATATAAATATTATTAATTTAACATTGTTATATCAATGTTATATAATTTTTTTTTAATATTATATAATTCAGTTACAAAATATAGTTATTGATGAAACTTCCATTGCAATAGTTTAAAAATGCAATAGTTTTAAATTATTATTATCTGTTGGACTAAATTATTACAGTGAATTAAGTTTTAGCTTAAATTATATGTTTAATTTACATACATGTACGCATTTACACAAACACACAAACGAAAATTAAGTATTGCTCACACGAAAATTAAGTATTGCCCACTGATTTATATAGAACATACGTGATACGAGTACGTGATAGTACTCAAGACATAAAAATGTACTTTTTATTAAAATTAAATATTTTATTATATATTTTGTAAATACTTTATTATATGTTATTTAATAATAAATTGTATAATATTACTGTATTATATACAATAGTATTGTACAGTTATATATACAGCACACATTTATATAAATATTACAATTAACATATTGTACATTATAATTCCTATATTTAGCAATTATATCTTATATGCAATTATATTTTATACATATAGACTTATATTTTTATGTATTCTTTTACATTTTAACTTTATATTATTAAATTAATCGGGGATGTATTAAACTATTACATATTTTTCAGAATTAGAATTAGAAATTCTTAACTTTAAACACTTTGTACTTCTTTAGTTGAAATAGTAATAGATTCAGAAGCAAAAAAGGATTATCGATTACAAATATGTTTAGATTTTAAGAATCACAAGATTCTAAAAAAAGAGAGTATCAATAATTCTCCTAGCGCAAAAATATATATTATTTTCATACATCATATCATTTTCATCTTTATAATACAAGTTTGTCTCTTAGAATAATTTTTGATATTACGCAATTATTTGATTTTTTCAGTGAAATAATAAATTCTTCGTATTCTAGCTTAGAAATTTGAAATTGAATTTTTTATAATGTATAACGGAATATGATTTCTTAAATCTTTTTTAACTGAAATTGCATTTTCTTCTTCTAATCAATTTACAATTTACAATTTGCTGTAGGTTTAGGTGATTGTTTAATTTTTTATCTTAATATTTTCAAGTAATTTTCAAACGAAAAGCAACTAAATTTGTCGAGACAACTGAACATTTTAATTTCATTATTTAAATGTATCAAATTATGTATATTATACATCATATTTTCAACATCATATAATTCAAAAAAATGTGATACAAATAAAGTAATAGATTATGAGCATAATCATTCATTGAACATAATTTTGAATGGCACAAAATTCTTATTGCAATACTAAATGTTAAAAAATGTGTATAATAATCATTAGACAAAACGTTGTTTAAAAATATTGATCAAAGATATAATAAAAATAGACGAAATTCAACTTTTCCCATGATATTTCAACTTCTAAAACTATTAAACTTCTTGTATCTGATAACATTTTAGAAACTATTTCTTATTGATTTATCTTTAAACGAATATTTTTTGGACCTTTTAACCAAAAATTTAAAACTCGCTTCATAATACTTAAGCAAACTAAATGCATATAGTCCAGAGCTATTTCAGAAATCATGCCTATTGTAGTTACTCTAGATGTATCCGTATGGTGTTCAATTTGTTCTCTATTACCAAATGATTCATCTGTTCTTAAAGTATTATTCCATTCTGGAGAAACTACATAATTTTTCCAGTCACCTTTTTGAATACACCCGAAGTAACCTGCATTTTCATATATGAAATAAAAGCCCTGGCATCACAAATAATGACTTGAATTACGACAGTTTGTATTATTAAAATCTATGCCATTTTTTTGAATATCGATCATTTCATTAACAAATTCATTAAGATATATATTTGCAATCAGTTTTGAAAAACCATGATGTATACCAACAATAATAGGATTTGTATAAATTGACATACATATTAATATTAAAATAGGCCAAAACTGAAAATTTGAACTTTTAAATAATTGAAATATCACAATTTATTTTTATTTCAATTTTATTTGGACATATTTTAAAATATTTTGTTAATAAACGCTTAATGCCATTTTTTATACCAAAATGGATATAAAAATATTAATATTTTTAATATTCTGTGTAATTTTTATTGAAGTTTACATTAAAGTTTGTGCATCAGAAGGCAATTCTTTATGACTATGGGTATAAAGAATTTCTAATAAATAATTAAGTGCTGAGATATATATTCTGTTGTGTAACCTATGATATTAAATCATTAGCTAAAGTTCTTTTTTCTGTTTGCAATTCTTCGTGAACATCAGGATTAATATTGATATTTATATTATGTACATTTAAATCAGTGTGAGTAATTTTTTCATCAATATGATCATTTAAACTAACATTTGATTTATCAGATATATCAAATGAATTAGTACTTGTATCATCATTTTCATTTTTATTCCCCGTATTATTATTATTTGAAACATATCCAACTGTACAAGTTTCATTCACTATCCCTATCATGATTTTTACGTCTTAAAGGTTTAGCAGTTTGAGAAATAATCAATTGATTCTGCATTTCGATAAGTAACGTATATCTTTCGGCATTGAAACTAATGTGTTATATTACACATATATATTATGATACTGCAATACTATTAATGATATATGTATTATACTATAATGATATAGTATAATACAATGCAGTACTATTAAAAAATTGAGTTGTTGCTTCAATTTTTTAATAATAAAATGTAACTTCTATCTTAAAATTGAAAATAATAATATTAAAATTAAAGAGTATTAATATTAAACTTATAACTATTTCTATTACTTATAATTATATTACTTATAATTATAATACATTTATAAAGATTTGAAGTATTCTATCATTTTTTAATTATTGAAAATAGTGTTCACAATTTGGCATCTGATTCGGCATGTTGAGTAAATAAAAATGATAATTTTTTGTACATGCTAACGCGGCCATCAAAATATTAATTTTTCTTTTTAATAAATTCTCCTTCTAATTTCTTTATACTGATGCAATAACTATATTTCTGAAAAAACATGAATTATATTAAAAAATTTCTTTAGTCATGTCTATTATAATTTAGCAAAAAATATTCTAATTCTGTCTATTATAATATAATTTAACAAAATTTATCCTAATTCTGATGGCAATATTTATTAAAATGAACAATATTGAAATCTATATCAAATGACTCATTTCTGATACCCATTTCTATTTCATTAAGATTTCAATTATTTCGATATCATTTCGTTAAGATTTTAATAATTCAATACGTTAGGATTATATTAAGAATTAAGAATTCAATAAAGTTCAAAAATCAATGAACGCGCTAAATTTTGATGAGAAGTGTTCAACATAATTAAATGTGTTTCAATTAAGCTTACTAAATAACTGTTCATAAAATTCATTGCGTTTATTTGTTTTTCAATTTGAATTTATTGAATTCTGTATAATTTTAACGTTTTGTATTGAATTATTAAAATTAAAAACTTAACGAAATAATTGTAATCTTAATAAAATGATATCAAAAATAGATCAATTGATATAGATTTCAATATGTATATTTTGACGTTATTCATTACACTTTTAATAAAGTATTGTATTTCCATCAAGTTTAATATTTTATATATAAATATAATTTATATGTACACTGAGCAAAATTAAAATTTCAACAGTTAAATGCAAATCCAAATTGATTTTTCAATAAATTTGTAATAAAGACATAAAATTTAATCCTAAATTTATTGTTCGCGTACCATAAATTTATTAATAGAAACTTTCTAATTTATATTAATAAAACAAGAATCTAAAGTTAAGTTGTTTGTATGTAAAATTTGCAATTGAAGTGTTAAAAAATATAATTGCAATTTGTGTGTGTGTGTGTGTGTGTGTGTGTGTGTGTGTGTGTGTGTTTCAAAAAGATTAATATATTAGAAAATATATTAGAAAATTTTATTATTATTATATTAATAATAATTAATATATTAGAAAATTTTTGAATAAAATTTATAAAATTATATAAATTATATAAATTGAGGAATAGATATTATAAAATATATATAATTTCTTTTTTTTTAGAAATATGGCTTATGCTGTTATATCATTTATTGAGAATAACGCTATATCAAAATTTCTACAAATTGGCTTCAATAAAATGATGATCAGTTATTATATTGGTGGCCGTCAACAAATCTTTATTTATTAAATGTACCAAACCAGATGTTACAACATAGTCATTACTTCCTGTAAAACTTGAAAAATATTGTAGTAAGCACATTTTAAAGTACTTTTATAAGTATCTTTGTATCATACAAAATTTTGTTTCTTATTTATATTTAACTTTAATGTTATGAAATATTTTAGGTACATTAAAAAAAGCAAGAAAAGTTGCAGAAAACGAAAGTTATACATCGACAGATGAAGCGCAGTTATAATAGTTAAAGATTATAGAAGAATAAAACTCAACAGATATATATATATTCAGACAGTGAATTTGATGAAGAAAATAATAATAATAATAATAATAATACAAACAATCGCGATAAATTAAATACTCAAGTCAAATCGAAAAGTCAAGTGATACTACAATGGCCAAAATCTGTGAATAAAGATACTCATTCAACTGATGCATCATCTTCGATTAGTGCACGTAATAACGAAGAAGATATTAAATTTAAAATATAAAATGAAATAAAAAAATAAAAATTTAATAATTGAAAGAGAAATATAAAAATATTTAATAATTGATATAGAAATATTGATATAAAAATACTTAATAATTGACAAATTTAATATTATAACTTTATATTGTAGTTAATAATTAAAAATATGCATTACACATACATACAAATATATATTATTTGTATAATATATAATAATATATTATTATATATTTTATAAAATCAAACTCAATTTACAATTATGTACTATAAAATATATATGTATATGTAATATATAATGTTCTTAATATTGCAGAGAGTTTGTCACAGACCTCAATTGCAGAAATTGAAACACGAACATAGAATACAACAAGAAATGAGCGTTTAATTAAGGAATCAATTGTAATAAAAAATATTGAAGGTAAATTAATTTTCTACATAAATTTTTCTAAAAATTATATTTGTTATACAATTGTATTATTTATTACAGAATATGCAAGAACCTTAGTGAGAATAGTCGATTTATAATTACAGATGAAAGATGTAATTCAGCGTATCGACAGGATTACACCTACAATAAAAATAGTTTCTTCGATACAATGGATAAAAAGTTGCTTACCATTGAAATCGATCGAAGATATAAAAAAATAGAAACTCGTTTATAACAAAAAGATTTCGTTAAAGAGTATGTGAATGAAAATTAAAAAAGGAATTTTATATGTTATATTTTTATATATTTTTTGTATATTTATCTTGCTTTATATATTTTAGAAAACTTTTAAGATAGATGGTTACACACCTAGAGAAAATATTCGCAATGCTTTGGCACAAATATTTTCGAATGAATGTAGGATGAAATGTTCATGGAAAGGATGTCTACTGTAAAATTTTGCAGTATGTAAATTGCATTTGATTACTATTTTGAAAGATATATATATTTGTATGTATATGTGTACAACATATAATTACAATAAAAAAAATATTAAAAATATATTTTTATTAAAAACATTTATATTTTGTTTCTTTCAGAAATTATTTTGGAGTTACGTTTAACTTTAACTGAAAAAGAATTAGAGCTGCTGAACGGTTTCGCTTCGCTAAACAATGATATGACAGAGAAATAAAAAATTCTATACAATAATTTTCAAGAATAGAAGTAAGAAGAGGAAATCATTTGATATAAGAGAGTACATTAAAAATGAGATTTTATAAAAGGATTTAAGATAAAGAGGTAAATATATATGTATATATCTTCTAGGAAATATATGGTAAAGGATAATAATATCGTAAGATATCGTATTATTATTCTTTATATTCTGTGAAAGGTACATATACCAGAATAATGTATAAACATTCTTTATATTATTAAAAATTTTGCAATAATTTAATCTTCCAAAGAATAATAATTTTACATTTAAGTTTTTACTAATATTTTCGGAAATGCGATATTTTCTTTTAATATAAAATTTCTCTTTTGTGGTACAAGTTTATGTAAGCATTACATATGATTAAAAGTTTATATTATCTAATTACGTAAATTATTTTAAAAATAATGTTAAAAATATATTTAATTATGTAAGGCTACATGTATTTATAACGATTTATGTAAATATTTATGTTTTCTTATTCTGTCACATTTATGATGTCTATCATATGTTAAAAAATTGTTTTTTTTTTAATTTTATAAGTTATAACAGGAATTATAATTTCATTAAAATAATTTTTGCAATACATTGTCTTTTATTTTAAAAATACCTTACGCACATACACACACGCACGCGCACACACACACACACACACACACACACACACACACGCACGCACGCACGCACGCACGCACGCACGCACGCACGCATACAAATCAATCTATATCTAGTTTTTTAAAACTTCCTTCAACCCCGAACATGTCTATCGTTTTGCTTTTGTCTATTCTTAATGCTTCGTTTACACGACTTGTGACTTCGTCTTGTAGAAACCATTCACGATGATGTTCTAGCCTTTTTAATTGCTTTTCTTGTTGTTCGTTCCATGGTCTAGCTTTTCCTTCTAAACCTACGTCGCATGGAAATGCTTCCAATGGTATAAATTTTCCTAGCGTATTTTTCGGGTTAGTATGAATATGTAACTGAAAATATGTCGAAAATATATTATATAAAACATATCTTTCATATCTATTGAAAATACATATTTTAGATGTAAAATAATAATTGAATTTTATTTTTCTTACAATTAAAAAAAATATATTATTATTTATTGCGATTTTTTAATTCTTAATATGAAATTTTTGATAATTAATTAAGTTTTAACTTAATTTAAAACAATCCAAAAACGAGCGAATAAGATGTTTAAAATTTATTTAATAAAATTTAATAAAATAGTGTACATAAAATTTCGGTTCACAGCGTCTTTATCAATTTATAATTAAAATACATTAATGAAAAACTTTCACAAAATTCACTTGGCTTTTCATTTATTACTATATTTTTTTTTAATTTTATCATATAAATTTTGCATAAATTATTTTATCATTTGTATGTATATTTTATCATTGTTTTAATTATGAACTGAAGATTCTGTGAATCAAAACGTTTTGTGCATAATATTTTATTAAATTGTTAACATATTGAGCGACACACAGCGTGTGATATTGACTACTCTCGTCGATAGCCAACGACACACACCATGTGTGTCATAGATTTCCGTGATTTCCGACAAATATTCTCTCGATTGTTTGGGTAGTGTTGTGCTCTCGCCAGCTCCTCATGTACACGCACCAGCAGAAATGGTATCCTCCATTCGACGCGCGGCGCTACACACTCGTACCGCACGAGTACGTGCATCGAAGTACACGTACGTATTACTGGAAACACGGAAGAAGCGAAGAGCGCGAAGGGAGAAAGTAATGGGGGACGCTCTGATGTTCTGTCCTTAGCGTAAGACTCGCGATTGAGAGAGAAAGCGTAATTGGACGTAATGCCGACTCGCAGTGTCCTTTCACTGTCTCATACATTTATTGTTTAGTATGAATGAGATACTCCAGTCTCTTGCTCACCAATATTCATAATAATACTTTTATTATGCACAAAATGTTATAATTATGCATAAAAGGTTTTAATACTGTAAAAAATATTTGTGCATAATTATAACATTATGTATATTTTTGAGACTTATTGTAATAGCTTTGTATGCATTTATAAATTTGTGTGCAAATGAAATTAATATTTTGTATCGCAAGATTGCAAAATTAAATTTACAGTTAAATAAGAATATATAATAAAAAAAATATGATATAATGTAATGTCGCGCGCCGAATGCCAGTGGATACCATTCCTGCCGGTGCGTTAAATAATATAAGTATACAGTGGTAATATATTAAAATAACTAATCAAGATTCTCAAATTGCATAAAAAATAATAATTTCCAAATTGAATAGTTTCAAACTTTGGCTCCTGCAGTACACCTGTAAAAATTGATCGATGCTCAATGTGTTAAATGAACTTATTTGGACATCTTATGGTATGTGCTCATCTTTTGATCGTTTTAAATTAAGTTATTTTTTGCTTTGCAAACAAACAAACATTATTTTATTTTATTTGTTTATTAAACAAATTTTAATTAGAACTTAAAAAAGAAACTGAAATAACATGTTCACTACCACACGTCATATGTGTGGCACACCGATTTGTTTATTCGGTGTCACATATATTTGATATACAAAAGAAAAGAAGAAAAGCTTAAGCAGCTGTGAGATCGGTTTTTTTCAATCAGTCTAAGATAGAGACAAAGTTTTTTTTTATATGTATGTTTTTTTACATGTATGTTTTTTTTATTTATATGTATATATTGTAGTACTTAATATCAAATATTTTATCTTTTTTTTACCACATCCATTAATTCCTTCTTCATAAATGGCTTCATCATCGACAAAATGATATCCATGACTGCATTGGTGTTAATAAAGTGCAAACCTTTAAGTCTGATTGGTATAGCTTCTTGTAAATAATAAAGATATTTTTTAATCCCTATTGGACTAAGACGGCCAGCATGAGCGAAAGTAACACCTGTCATGTCTATAACAATTACATGGCCCTTGGCGGTTCCTTCGGTGTACAACCACAAGTCAATCACCATAGAAAAATATTTCATGACATCATTATAAATAAAACATGATGGTTCATAATCTATTAATCTCGTATATACAATTTTGTATCCTTCCTCCGTTGGCATTGATAATGTCATCTGCGCCCTTTTTAGAAAAAAATTTTATTGTTTAACGCATAATTAAATTTATTTTCATATCTATCAAAGAATACATACGTTTGACAGTTCCTTTTAGATTTTTTTATTATTATTATTGTTTTTAGACGAGCCGTTTACTTACAAGAAGTCTAGTGCATTTTCTAAGTAACTTACAAGAAGTAAACTTACAAGAAGTTTACTTAGAAAATGCACTAATCTACCAACCAACGTTCTAGTGGAAATAATTTAATTTCTCATGTTATTCTGTGAAAAAAATATCTATATACATCTCTTTATGTAATCGTCGAATAGTTACGAACATTTTTTTGTTTAATCTGTAAATATCGAATAAAATTTTCAAAAAAAAATTTCAAAAAAATTCTGTAAGCTTAATTGGATAAAAATGAACATTTTTTTGTTTCTTTTTAATAAACTCAATAGTTTATGAAATAAAATGTCCAAATTTGGAAAAATGATTATTTTTATTATTTTTCCTTATTTTTTTCCCTTATAAACTGATCATCCAATCAATATGAATATAAAAAACGAAAAAATATTAGGCCAATCTTAAACTATAACGAGAATTTTATTTTATTATTATCTGTACTACTGACAATGAAAATTTTATTTATAATGAAGCTTTGAAGACACGTCAGCAGCGCATGAGCCGAATGGCATTGTGAAGGCATCGCGGCTGGGCACGCTTGCTTAAAAGTTGACATATCTAAGATATAAACATTAATAGAACACGAATTTAAATATTTTTATTACATTTTAATTCATTCCCGGTAAAAAATTTCATACACGAATATGTCCAAATATATAGAATTTTATTACTTCAGCTTACAATTGCCAAGAAGAGACTGGTTTACAATAAATTTCTTAATTACACCTTTCCTCCTTGTAAAAAACCTAACCTATTGATTCTATCTCTATTTCTTACGCACTATTCCGTAAATACCTTATTCCAAACTTTCTGCTCGTTTCTAAGTATCTTTGCTACTTTAATCTATTCTATCACAACTCCGCGAATATCACAGTATAGATTCCTCTGTCTTATAATATATAATATCCACACATCACAGCCTCACTATAATATATAATATACTATATAAATATTAAAATATATAAATATATCGCCTAATATAATACAATATAAACACATAAAAATATATCACAGCATTTCTAACAGTATACTTTGCGTGCCCAGACGCTCCAATACATCTCTTTAATTTACTTAAAACTTTACATTTTTCTGAATCTAATTTTTCACTCCAGAGTTTCCTCCATATTTTTTCCCTATCTTCTCCTAGATTCCTGAACCAACTATATACTCTTTAACATTCCTCTACATAATATTCCATGCAAGAAATAAATATTTCATCCCTATTCCGCAAAATACGCAATCTAATACGAAATTCTATATTCCTTATCTAACCAGTTATTTTCTTCCTCCTTATTTCTGCATCTAAGTCTTCATCAACCCTTCACACTTTCGCCTATTCCCAACCTATACAGGTTTTCCTTCCTTAAATAACTGGAAAATCTATTCCCCATTTCAAATTCTTGTATCTTCCATCTCGCACCATCGTATTATTGTATCTCGCAATCTTCAGCCTATTGTTTTCCCACTGTCCTTCCACATCCCTTTCTTTCCTAATTATTTCCTCCTCTAACTTCCTTTCATTAGCATCATTTTATAAATCCTTTTTCTCGATCCCCCCGTTTTTATTCTATTTATCTAAAACCCTTTTCTTTCTTTATAAATATAAATCTTTCCACTTGTCCTCTTTCTTCTCCCTTCAACAACATTCTAATAGACTATCTTCCCTTATCTTTTCTTATTCTCTTTATTCTCTTTAATCTTTTCTCGTAGTTCTTATTTCTCACCCTATCCTTAATTTATTCATAGCGTTCCTCCATTTTCATATAAATTGGCATGTAGAACTTTATATTGAATATTTATCTTACATAATCCAACATAATTTTCTCAAGATTTCCTCTTTCTCCCCATCCCCAGATCTCTATATCTCATCACACTTGAACTAGTATTTAAACGGTAGCTATCTCCTTATAAAATCATCTCGTACAATCATTCCTCTAAACCTCATATATTTCTAGCTGCCATCCTCTCTTTCTTGCTCAATTCTACTATGTAATCTTTATAATCACTTTTCCTATTAAGTGTGAAGTTTAAATACTTAAAAGATTGTACCTCCTCAATTTCTTTGTCCTCCCATTTCCATAATTCCTTCTTTTCCTTCCCACGCTTATTAAATACTACTGTCTTCGTTTTTTCGGCACAATTCTAATTTCCTTTTAAAAATCTTCTATGTATCCATCATATGTATCTAACAGCGCAACCTTATTTTTCGCCAATAGCACTACAGGATGCGTCACTAAAATCCGGACAAATTTCAATTTAAATTTTCTGCTATATTGTGCCTCCGCCAGAGATTGTTGTTGGCATCTGAGAAAGCCTGAGGCTTCTAGTAAACAGTCATATTCTCAAAATGACTGCGATGTTGAAACCAAGCGCGAAGTATAATCGAAGAACCGCGATCATCAAAGGCCTTCGCGCTGAGCGCTCAGCAACGGAAATAATTCGGTTCTTTGGGTATACCCGAGATCAATCATTTATGACGTTGCGGCAAAATATATGGCTTTAGAATAGTCCAACGAAGGTTTCAGTATTCCAGCGAGGAAGAGTCACTTGAAAGAACGTACCGCGAGGATCCTCGCAATCATTGAAAGAGCTCAAGTGCTAATTTCGGATAACTAGAGCAATCGTTGCGAAAATTAGCATCGATTGTTGATGTAAGCGAACCAACAATGTTTCGAATTGCCGAGGAGGACCTTTGATTCAAATCGTACATATTAAAGCTCTGAGGCTGTCAGGAATTGCTCGCCTCGACTCCCATTTTGGCCTCCCAATAGCCCAGATTTAAATCTGTTGGATACTATGTATGGAGTGTAGTTGAAAGGGTCATAAACAAGTCTCAGTATCCCAATGTGATGTCATTAAAGATTGCTATTGAGGCAGCATGCGCTACATTACAGCATGCGTGCGAACGCTTCAGACCGAGAATAGAGGCCGTCATTCAAGCTAAGCTGGGGGATATATCGAATAATTATGCTTTACAGGGATCCCCCAAGTGCCATGTAAAAGGATTTTTTGTAATATTTAATTTTTCATTAAAACATTTTGTTTAAAGAAATTGTTCGATTTATCTGGATTTTGGTGACGCACTCTGTGCGCTATCGTCCGCATATATTAACTTCCATATTCTTACAGTACTACAGTAACTCTCCCTACATCCTTATTCCTTAACTCTCGGTCAAGATCTGCAATGTATATAAATTAAATAGGAGTGGACTCAGAACACAGACCTGCCTAACTCCTCTTCTTATCTGGAACTTCTCTGACCCCTGCTCCTAACAGCAACCTCCATGTCCTTGTATATGCTTCAATCTTATCAGCTGCTCCTTGATTCCATATTTCCTTGGTAACTTCCAAAATACGCTTCTATCCAAAAGTCAAAAGCTGCCTTTAGATCAGCAAAGAGAGTGTTTACTTTCCTCTCCTTATCTTCCGTCTGCTTGCTCTTTTGAATCAGATGATACAAATATATCCATTATCGACCTGCCTTTTCTGAATTCCGTTTGCATCTCCGAGATTAGACTTTCCTCCCATATTTTCTCTTCCAATTTAATTTTTAGGATCTCCGTATACCATTTGTACGTTGTACATAGTCAACGATATCCCTCTATAATTTTCTACCAATTCTGTATTTCCTCTTTTATATAATGACACAATGATACTCTGTCTCCAATCCTTAGGAATTTCATTTTGTTTCCAAACTTATATTAATAACTCGATCATATCTTTCCATAACGTATCTTCCACATATTTCCACGCTTCTGTCGATACTTTTAGCCTTCTTATTTTTCATCTTTTTTTGTCCCTCTAATTTCTTCCTTTTTTAAATCCTCATCCTCCTGTCCTCTCGCCCCATCTCTTGCTTCCATTTCTTCCATTTTTTCCAGATTCATAAGATGCTATTTTCATTCCTCTGTCCCAATATATGATTAGCTTTCCATATCTTCTTGCTTCTTTTCTTGTTTATAAATTTCCATATATCCGCTTTCTTCTTCAAACATCTCGATCCAGCTTCCTCTTCTTCTCTCTTTTACTTTTTCTTCTTTAACTCCTTTAATTAATTTCTTTCTTTTATGTATTTTCTTCTACCTGTTTTTCCTTTTCTCCATTTTTTATACATTCTCGGTACTTTCCTCTTCTTTCTAGTACAATTTCTATCTTACCAATCCTTGTCCTAACTCAAAACTAAAACTAAAACTAACTTTTGATTTTTACCTTCCTCTTAACCAATATTCTATATACAATTTCTTTAATTGCCACTTTTCCTTCGTTGTTATTCTTTTCTGTTCTGCTTCACCTGTTCAGCCAAAATTCCCGTCTTCTCTTGATATTCTTTTTGCCTTTCATTTCATTCTTTATTCCTTGATTTTTCTTTTTTTTCCTTTATCTTCTGCTTCTTCTTTTTTCTTTTCATGCTAAGCAGCAATGATATGTGATCCGAGTCCACTTGAGTTTCCTATTGCAAACTCTCTTACGCTTTCTCTTATACTTTTATTTATAATCAAATAATCAATAATCGTATTATCCCTTTTACCTATACATAAATATATTCCCTATTCCACTCTCCTTCCAACGTTTCATTTAAAATGTATCCCCTTCTCTGCTCCAGTCGATCAACTCTTTCTCTCTATTTCTTATCACTTCGTCTATACTTCTCATTTCTATTTCCTCTTCTCCCTATTCCACACTATCTAATTCACCTCTCACATTAAAATTCTTTATTACTAACTCCTCATCTTCCATGTCCCCCAGAATTTTCTTAAACTTTTCTTCTATAATTTTTCAACTTTCTTCTTTATTGTATACCGATATTATTGCATTTTTTTTCTTTCTTATAACTATAACCTACATTACCACTTCTTTATTTTTACATATGGTAAGTTCATTTCCTTTATTCAATTTTTCTTTTTTGCCTCTCTACTATAAATCCCTCTATCTCTTTTCTTTTCTCTACGTGCCTAAGCACACTTCCATTTATGTGAACTAGATAATCTCCCCTCTACTTTTTTTCTTCCAGCCATGTTCGCATAAGCTCATACACACACACACACACACACACACACACACACACACACACACACGCGCGCGCGCGCGCGCGCGTGACCCCACTCTCACAATGCCCTTAACGACAGCATTTATGTTCCAGACAATAAAAATGCTGTAAAGTATGAATTTTCTCAGGCAAGGAGAGAGGCCGTATATAAAGTCTTTAAACCATTGGACTGTGCCCTTAGGGTAAATAAAATTACGAATGTAGGCAAAAAATGATATTAAAATAAGTGCGATATTTTCGAATGTGAAAAAAATCAAGGCTCATTCAGAGCTAACTAAAATAGAGCTCAAAGTAGTAGATATTATTAAATACAACCCAAGAATAATAATATATGATATTCGAGAAACTGACACCAGAAGAGATAAGAAATGAGTTAATTGCTTAAAATTTAAATGGCGATACTAATGTTGATCTGAAAGTGATGTATAAATATTGCAATATAAACCCCGAAGGAAGAAAAGAAATACACCAATTGCGTACTAGAATTGGTATCGGAAGTTCGAAAGAGATTGATGGAGAGTGGACATATTTATATTTGCTACTCAACATGTAATTTCGGATTATATTAAAGTAATGTAGTGTTATAAATGTATGAAATTCGGACACAAGGGTTTGCAAAGATGAGGCATGTTGTGCAGGACACTGTGCAGGACAACATGAAATGAAAAACTGCAATAACAGAGATATGCAGTCAGTATGCGGTAACTACTCTCGTAGCTCGAGAAATATTATTGATAATATTCCTCCGCCGGAAATACTTCTTCTGGAAGTGTTACTAGAATTTCAGCTGGAAATGCTTATTCGGCAAGTTCGGATGTTAATACTTGGTGATAAATAAAGGAAGACTAATAAATATTAAGTATAGTAGTGTGAATATGAGAATCTTCAGTTTGTCAAGTTAATTATCCATTATGGCACATTTTGATGAATTTTGTCATTATTTTAGTGATTTAGGCTATCATATTATTTGTTTATCAGAAACATGACTTAAATGAGATTCCTGACGAAATGGTAAACGTTGCGGATTATACATTGTACAGGTGTGACAGGGTGGAACGATATGGAGGTGTTGATTTCTACCTGCTGAACTCATTCAAAGCGAACGTATTGGAAGTCAACTCCTAGCGAATATTGCAAGATGAATTGTAATGGTGGAAATAAATCTTGGTGGAGTATCAAAGCTTCTTCTTACGATCGTTTATAGTTCATCAAATTGCGGATATTTACAAGAGTTTGAAAATCCCTTCTTAGATTTTCAGACAAAATATATACACTCAATAATACTTGGAGATTTTAACGCGGACATGCTTGTTCACACTTATGACAGTGTACAACTGAAAAATTTTATTGCATCCTCGAATATGTATTTTGTTCCACTCATCATTTAAGAAATTCCCGCACGTTTTTGGACTTATATATATGATGAGAAAATAAGATAGGAAATCTTTGACAAAGAGCCGGTTCTCTTTCTATCGCCTCATGAATTAATTAGTATTGCTTATCGGGTCAGCATAGAACGTCGTCCATCTAGACTGATATGGTGCAAAAATTTTAAAAATTTCAATGAGCAGGATTTTCTGATGGACATAAATAAGTACAGTTGGTCTGAACTGACATATTGATGATATTGATAAGAAAGTGGAGAACTTCAACAAAAATCTTCTTGATTGCATCAACAAGCATGCTCCATTAAACAAGATTTCATATAGGAATTTACCTACACTTTGTCTGACGGATGAAATCAAGTGAGGAAAAGGATCAGAAAAGTTTGGAGAAGAAATAAAAATGAGATCCCTTAAAAATCTGTTTTTCTCTCAAATACGAATAACGGGATCAATAACATGGTGGATCGAATATTGATTTTGTTTATTATAAATGACTAGACATTAAAGAAAAATAATTATTAGTGTTCGATTGAAAGCACGTGTATTGCTCTATGACTCACAGATAAGCCTTTTTCTGACTTACATATAAAACAAAAACACATTAATCACTCCTATTCTTTCGAAATAATTGAGAAACCTTTGGAAAAAAGAGATGAATCACCTATCCGAAGTTCAAATATCGAATTGCATCACATCTCGATATATATATATATATATATATATATATGGGGCTCTTGAGAAAAGCGCAGACAGTCATAAAAAACTTTTCGAGCAGACAAACACAAAATCTTTTCGAGCAGTCAGTCATAAAAGTCTTTCAGTCGGTCATAAAAAAAAAAATCTTTCGAAGTGACATTCAGAATCAGTCGATCAATCGACAAATTTAGTGCGAGTTCTGGGTTCAGTGCAATCCAAGCAAAATTTTAATAGATAGTCTGGCGGAACAGACACAGAGCAGAACGCAAGAAATGGGCAAACTCGAGAGACTCCAAAAAGCTAATGTTCCAATTATTAAGCGAACACGAACAGGGTAATTTATAATACCTCCCCTTCGTCAACTTAAAAGGGCTCATTTGCGCCAAAAATATCGGGATCAGGGCTCCCCCGTGATAAAAATGTTGACCGTCTAAAAGTGTAAAGAAGCTTCTCGGATACGAGATGGATGAATTTTTTACAAATTGCGAACTTCAGGATTTGCAAGAGGATAGAAATGAAACGGTATGCTCTCGAGGGAATTTTGATGAAATTGTTTTGAATATGCAATGCCAGAACTAATATGGAAAGCTTTTGACAAGATTAAGTCAAATGCAATTGGCTCTGATGGTATTTCGCAAAAATAAAAATATTATTTTAATAAAATATTATATCATTTTATCGGATATCAAAGTTAAACAGTACTTAGGAAGCATCATTTCTCTCATCGCTCGCGCGAAATACTACTGTGATCAAAAAAAAGGTAAAATTATTTGTATTAGGTGTACAACTTTGCTTCCGCCGTTTTCCTATAGATGGCTTTAGCGGTAAGTGGTGGTCGAAATAAATAGATCATAGACGTCATACAATAAACTTGGGCATCTGTCAACATAAC
>Ga0157364_1001588_pt1 | contig 19650 bp, 10 predicted proteins | sample AttsexASBM2_FD_111476 | JGI IMG/M metagenome (GOLD analysis project Ga0157364, IMG submission 111476) | Fungus gardens microbial communities from leaf cutter ant in Ribeirão Preto, State of São Paulo, Brazil - Atta sexdens ASBM2 | ecosystem: Host-associated > Fungi > Mycelium > Unclassified ...
CGCGCGCGCGCGCGCGCGATTTTTTTATAATAATACATAACGAAGTCGATATAAAAAATTAAACCATTGTTAATTTCACAGACAGGAATACGAAAAAATTTATGAGAAATATTTTCGCACATCGTTCAGCTAGGAATTGCATTAAACAAATTTCACAAGTATTCTGCAGAAGAATCGTAATCAGGAAAATCGATCATGGGGTATTATAAGAAATGGATTGCCATGCCGATCAATGGACGGGAGAATGATGAAACACGTCTATAAAAGCGCACACTCTGAATAGTTCATTGTTTAAAACATTGAAAATCGTTGCGCGACTGTAGATAATTTTCCCACGATCGAACACTCTTTGCGGGGTCAACCCGAGCTCTCGGCGCAATGTATCGGGCTTTATTATGCTCGTTCGCAATGCAGAACGTCAAGCGGTTTGATTTACAATCACTCTGTATCGAAGGCAAGGTATTGTATAAAATACGATTCGCCTCGTCGATCGATGGCGAAATGTTTGCGCTAAAAAAGAAATGAAAATATTCCAGGGATAAACTACTGAAAAATTCATAATTACGTAATGCATAGAGATATTAAGTAGCAGCAATAATTTTATAGCGGTTGTTATTGTTATTTCATAATGATTTTAAATGATTTTTATGTGGCGCGCATATTGTATATTATATAACGATAAGCTGGATTTAAATCGAAAGATTTACAAATTTTAATAAACCATTTTATTTCATCTGAATTAATTATTAAAGAGAGAACGTGTTATGAAATTTATTTTAGTCGACATATTTTTTATATATCGCATTTAGAGTAGATGAACGGGATTGTTAGCTTAATGGGATTGTTACCTCATGAGACTAAAAAAAAAAAAGTTGTTTGCCTTCTGTATATAATGTCAGTGCTGCATTTTCAAAATTTTGATACAATAATAAGATTCTATTCGTTAAAGAATTCTAAAATCTCCCTGATGCAACAAGAATTTTAGTAATTAGATGCAAAAATACAGATTCGACTGCACATTTTCCTTACACGAAAACTTATTGTGATTCTTATGTTTATCAGGAACTATTTATAAATTCTAATACTTTTCGATATAAGATATTAAATTTCTCGTTTTATTATTTTTTATTTTTGATATAGAAGAGAACTTTTTTCTTTAAAAATCGCAATATACTCTTTTTGTAAAATCAAAAAAATATTTTAATTCCTTTTTGCATTTTTTGCCTTCAATTTTGAATTACTAGATTTATGATTTTTTGCACGGATACGTTTTTCCATATGTAATCGTATTCGAAGTTCTTATAGCTCATTGGACTTCAATGTGTTTACTCGCGACATTGGTTTGCCGTCACTCCGTATCATTGGTATATCTTTTTTGTCTTGGAGATTTTTCTCGATTCGAGGAGTGCACTTATTCCGAGGTAATCGAAACAATCCGGCCTCTTATCGCTGACATTCTCCTCATCTCCGCGCTTCATTCTCAATCCCCTTTCCTCGTGTTCACATTCATGCGAGTAGCCGTTTTTATTTGCAGATCACAAACGGCGATTCTTCTTTGTCTTATTGCTCTTATTTTCTCCCTACGTCTTCCTTGCTCAGAGCGCCACGAATCGAAGATATGTTGTTTCTTTAATACGCTTCGTTTGTGCATTAAAGAATTCATCCGTTCTGTTATTGAAACCGAATCATTCGAAAAACACATCTTGGAAACACTTATTGCTAAGACTTAGATAACGTCATAACTCACAAAAAAATACAGAAGGAATATAAATCATCTTTATTTTCTATGCCATCCTGCACAATATTATCGCTCCTTGATTCAAAATACAAAAACAGATGCATGACGATGTTTTGCAGAGAGTGCAAAATGAGTGTCTCTATGTTAAAATTGAAAATTGCAAAATTAAAAACTTTATATTAATATGTAAACCTTCTTGAGAATTTGAAAAAAATTATTACATACATTTTTTTTTATTAGAATCTTAGTTTACTTAAGAATATTTTTTTCAAATTTTCAAGAAGAAACATCAAATTGATATTATTACGTCAAATTAATATTATTTTCTAAATGTCTAAAAAATTAAACTCGTCTATTAAATAATATATTTTTTTAATTATACTGTGAAATTATATATTTTTGCACTGTAAAAAGAAATTGTGACGTAACTGTCCGAATGTCTTAAAAGAATAGAGATTTACGTATTTAACAAACGAGTCATTGATCATCGACCTTTAGACTGTTACAAAAAATCGATAGCATTTAACTCTTTCTATATAAAAAGTTTCCAGACGAGATGACCCCAAAAGTCGTCCAATCAGGCTTCATATAATAAATTCCAAGAATACACTTAATAAAATATATACACCTATCTTTCCTGCCTATTTCTCTCTCTCTCTCTCTCTCTCTCTCTCTCTCTCTCTCTTGTAATAGTTAAATTTAAGAAACATATATGGACTATGAGCTGTTAGCGAAAGTTATTTACGATTCGTTGAGCCATTCTTACTTTTACATACTGATAATATCACGAATTTGTGCTTGCGATTCAACGGAAAATAAGTATATAAAACACGATGACGCGAATGCATATACAATTTTAATAAAAGCTGTGATATTTCTTTGTTCTTTAATTAATCATGATGTACAATATGTCATAATCATAATCTATGAAGCATGACTCGAGTCTTAATCAAGCAAAAGTTGTTCTATTTTTAACCTCTGTATATAATTGTTAGAACTAAGTATTTATCATTGCATATTATATATAACTACATGCGATCTGTAATTGATCTTATCTTCTTGATAAAAATGACCAATTCACGCGCAAGTGAATTTCTTGAGAATCGAGCAATTTGTAGAAAATTTGTTCATGGACACAAAATGACATCGCCACGATGCAGATCGATGCGACGCAATGCGCGCCGGCAGATTTGTCTCGTGACCTTGAGCGATAACAATAATTGGCAGCGCGATTACATTCACATCGCAGACAAAGTCATCGCGCAATAGATTAGAGCCGCGCCTCTAATGGTACTCTAGTTCGTATCGCGGAAATCTAATCTAATCCTTCAGCCGTGAATGCCACTCGTATATGATATGTGCCGAGATCTTAACGACTATCTAATCTAATAATATCGATCTGTTTCTTATACGTTAGTAATTTCAAAAAAAGAGAAGACTCTCTTGTCGTAAGAAAGATTAATATTTTAAATCTCTCTCTTATAATAAAATATTAAAGACTAATCATTAATGAATTGTAAAATATTTAATCTCTAGAACAAAATTGAAATATAGAATTTATCTTAGAAAGTTATAAAATTGAGAGCATTATGAGAATAAAATAACCGTGAAATAAAACTGATCGTTATTAGTAATTTTCGTTAAGAAAAAAATATTTAAAATAATTAAAAAGTATAAATATATTTGTATATTTAAAAAATTCCTATTTTATGCAAATGAATGTTATTTAATGTTATTAGATATTATGAATGTCAAGTACAACATTCGGTAAAATGAATTCTTCCTTTTTGTTTGACGCCAAGTACATTTTCTTGTAACGAGACGTTCGGAAACCGACGTTTCACGGACTGGAAGGATTTCTTTTTTTAGAACGACTTTTATGCGCGAAGGTGTTAGCAGGTGCTGCGAAAGTATAGTCGCAGCGCTTTACAGCGAGTGCATGATGTATCCCCGGTGCATTGCCCTCATGCAGGGTGGCACGTTCTCATCGATCGATACGTTTTACCAAACGACGACGACGACGATGACGACGACGACGGCGACGACGAAGAAAAAGACGAAAACGACAACGAAAAGCATTTGCGAGTCAGCGATTCTTAAGACATTGTAGTTTTTCAAGCATCGATTAAATCACGTAAGATTTGACAGTCGGAAATTTTATTTGCTGCATTATTAAAGTGTGTAAATAATGCGCAATAAAATGTTATCAATATTTTAAACGATATTAATATTTAAAAAATAACTAAAAAATTATTTTAATTATACTTCTAATTCGTACACGGAAAAAAAGATTTATTAAACACTGATTCAGCAAATCTACATCTATATGTGGACAGCCAGTTTTCTATGTCAAAGTTGTACAGCTGAGTAAAAATTATAGATAAATATATTAATCATATTTGATGTAACAGCAGAAAATTGACGTAACACAGAAAATTTGTTAATGCAGCAAAAATAATTTTCTACGAAAATCAATGTAATATATAAATTAAATTTTTAAGAAAATATGCCAGTTAAGATGATGTATATTTTTGCTTCTGTAATGAAGAAAACTTGTCACATTAGCGATTTTCATTATATAACAAAAAATTAGCTGAATTAGCATACTGATAATTCAGTCTAGAGACATAACTTTTTGTTCAAGTTATCAAATCTTTTTAATTATAGATGTTGAACTACAACGAACTATTGCTTTGCTGAATCACATCTAATCCATTTTTATATTTCCAATTTAAGATCTGATTATTTAAAACATTGCAGATTTTCTTGCTAAAAAATACTTTATGATTTATTCATTTTATAAATGCGGTTAAATAATACAAAGGTAAATAAACATTCAATCATTTAAAATACGTGGGTGTCACAAACGATGCGAAGTAAACAAGAACAAATGTAATCACGCCGAATCCGATTTGTACGATGCAATCGTGACAGGGGCAGGTAGTAAGAAGACTTACGAGCGGCATTCTAGCTTGTTATCGTCGGATCAGTATCACCGCAAGAATCGTAAAAGAGATGTCTGCGCGATGCGCGAATTGATTGCGCTATAACACCAGCGGAAGCTCTTTCGAAAGGAAAGCAGTTTTCGTGACACACGAACATGACGTCTTAATTTTAGCTCTCGAAAAAAAAGATTGATGCGATAAATGATGACATATCACACGAAGATATTTCGGTTAATCTCTTTTTTAACGATAGAGCATATTGGAAATTCAAAGATATATCTCTTGAACGTTACATATTTGTATATATTATCATACTTATTTCTTATTCTTATCTTATATTTTAAGTGTATATAATAAGTCTTTTATATATCGCGTTTTCGCTCACTAAAGCATCACAATGATGCATATGCATTATTTCGCCTTAACATCAATATTTGCAAGAGACACAAGATTAAGACGACGACGAAGAGATTGCATAATCTAAAAGACACAGACAGCAGCAACGTCAAAAATTATACTTTATCGGCGAGGCGCGATTGGTTTGACGTATATTTTAATCGTTGTTTGTCAGCACGAGCTCCGAAGCGCGACATTGATCGAACTGTGTAGGTAGCATCGCAAATATTATGCTTTTTTCGCAAATACCTTCTGGAAAAAATTATTTTCGGTAGATTGTCTTCGGTAGAAAACATTCATGATAAAAACCAGCGAAAAAAGAGAGGATAAACAACTTTGTCCATATTTTCGTGTTTATATTTCGCAAACATTATTTTTCCTGAAAGTCTTCAGAAAAGAAGACTTTCAGGGAAAAATTTAACTTCTCTTTTTTTTGGATACGGATATATTTCTTTCCTTAAATTGGCCACGATATGATCCGTTAGTCAGTGAAATAAATTATTTATAATTATCGGCCAATCAACAACAGATGATCTCAAGAAATATCTTCGATTTCGATATCCGTGATTATTGCTCCGTTATCTCGGCGGCGAAAATAAACCACGATGTTGCGGTTTGTCGATCGCATAACTGGCGTCGTGGAATTCGAGCAAAGTTCATCCACGAAGCTCTTCCAAATACCAGCTTTGTCGCCGGGTGACTTTGACGTCCCGAGAGAAGGTAACGCAGGAGAAGTTTCTCCAGGCGTATAATACCCGCGAACGAACGATCGACGCGGCGAAGTTTATCCTTTTCTGAAACTGCAATTTCAATCGAGCGGGCAACAAGGGAGACGAGGACAACGATGATGACGGTAGTGTCACGTTTCGAGCGAACGCAACGGTACGTATCGAGCGAACTGTGACAGCGACTGGCTGTTTTATGGTCCACCGAGGTGCTAGCGTGGTTCGGGGAGCCATAAAGTCCGTTACAGCATCACCGTCCGCGAGCTTTTGCGAGCCGCTATGGCATTTCAAGCATCAGCATCAACCCCAGCGAACTTCGTCCCTTCGCCACGTTCGCCGGTAATTCTATCTCCGATCGATCGACCGAACAACTCGTCACTTTTTCATCCTCTCTCGTTCGTCCTCCTGCATCCGGGTTGCTCACTACTCGCCTAGGCCACCGTTGTCTCGCAAAAAATTTAATCGTCACACAATATAGTATGGAAACATGAAACATAATAGTATGTATTTGTAACAAAGAATAAATGTACAAGGAATGAAGGCAATTTTTATTTAATGTTTTAAACCACTTATAAGACTATTTACTGGGAGAGATCCAATTTTTTTGGAAGCTGTTTCTGTATGAGTGCAAAATTTCTGAAGACGCGGAAAATGTTTTATTTTTTAAATTATTTTCGTCATAAATTGTGAAATTCAATTGTAGAATTATGTATCGAATTAACGTTTCAAATAGTAACTGAACTATTTTTGATCTGGATATGACTCGTGTTACGTTGTGACGACTGCGATATAATATAATACGTGATGTAACTCTAATCAAATGACCCATCAACTCTGTCAGTTTTGAGAACTAAAATCACGAATGGCTCGAAAAGAGATGAAAGGAGAGTCATCATATATGCACCAAATATAGCTTATTTCTAAATTCAGCACATATAAATTCCTTTTGCTTTACGAAGAATGACATTGGTTCTCGTTTTAAAATATGCTCGGACGAATTTCTCTTTGAATTCCCGTTTTACTTCATAAAAATGTTACTCCAAAAATTTTTATCCTTTTAATTTCGTCAAGAAAAGTTTCTCTTTTGTAGAAATAATAAAGAAATTCATCTCTCTTATGATCTGATTATTTGTCCTCTCTAAATAGTGTATATTAACATAATATTTAGTATTCTAAAAACAAATAACAATCAAATAAAACGAAACATGTAAATTCAAAACTTTATTAACATATAACAAAAATGTATTAAAATAACAAAAGCAAAATTAATCTGGGCTTATGAGAGTCAGCGGGAGAAGGTACGCTATAAAATTTTAATAAATTTGTTATTCCAAATAAATTTCTTACTCCATTTGATATGTTGATGTCTTCTTTATTTAAAATTTTGAAAAATCATTGAACATTTCGATTCTTTTTGAAATCTTCTTCAGCAATATTCTTAATCTATGTTAGATTTCGCGAACTTTCAAAACTATAGTATAATCCATACGAAATAATTAATGCTAAATGCATAGATGAGATATATTCTATTTAATTTATTTTCATTCGAATACTTACATGAATGTTACGTAGAAACGAGAACGTGAATACGCAAGTAGTGAGACGACAGCATGGCTGCTCTTTTAATGCCTATACCAGATAACTTAAATATAAAAACAAACAAGGAAAGAAAACAATGAAAATCAAAAAATCAAAAAAATTATCTAAAATTATATCTAAAATTATATTAAAAAAGCAGTAAGAATATAAATGTGTTAAGCAATTATTTTAGAATGGATAAAGGCAAGAAGAATATCTATATAGTTTGGACAAAACGTTTTATTGCGTGATAGCATTATAGGAACACGAGAGCACTTGATATGTTGAAGCAATTTTGAAAATATTCGCATACCTCTGTGATCGAAAGGGCTTTCTCATACATCTCATACATTATTATACATTGGTAACGAGTAAACGTGATGTTATATTGCAAGTCGATCGATACGAATAGTACGCGAGCGAGCGAGCATTCATCCCTCTGTGTGTCAGTCGCTCCTGTCGTTGCTGTCTCCGCCGCACACCCTCGCTCTGTTGTCGCAGCAACAGCCGCCGCTGGCATCCCTCTTCCGCTTTCCCTTTCGACGGCCTCGGACGAGCGCGAGAACGCGAACAGAGGGGTGCTGAAAACCCCTTTAAAGCTTTAACGCGACCGACCGACCGACCCATCAGTCGTTAACGCGTGCACGTGCCAGCAAATGTTCGCGAGAGACTTCTGCGTCAGCTCTCGCTCGTTAAACCGCTATCAAATTGTCATAAAAATTCATATTGACAGGAATGCTCTTAACTTTGCTCCGGAACTGCGGCCGAGGATCTTTGCGTTTGAAAGCAAAATCGATGAAATAAAGAATTTAAAATTCTCTGTCTTTTTATTATAATAAAAAATATATAAAATTATGTTCTTATTCATACTCTAAAACTTTTAAAGTGAATCTCACTCTGAGGAATGAAATAACAATCTCAAAGATTGAAAATTCAATCATTCTTTTTCAAGACTAACTTAATTTTCATTCTTTGGAGTGAGATTCCACGCCAAAGGATTTAGAGAGTGTATAATATATATTATATGTAATTGTGAATACATTATTCTAATTAACTTAGATCTTATACGTGATGATTTTCCGGTCGTACTACACACAATTTCCGTATTTCGATGTACACCGCCAGTGTATTGAAAATCTATAATTCACTAAGTAATACTATAGATTTTTAATCCTAGTAAATGTATATCGGAAGACAATCAACATATCGTTCGTATTTCAGGTTAATTTTCATTATTTTTACATCAAATACAATACAAATACAAAAATTATTAAGGGATTCTGTGTATACATTTTAACATTTTTGGAAAGATTTGCAAAGTTATGTATTTAAAAAAAAGGAAAGGATAGTATCATTATTTAATCAAGTAGTGCTCCTAGTATTTCAAAGAAAAGAAATATGTAGGACACGAATGGCCCTCAGAATGACTTAATCGTATGTATTAAGGATTATTAATTAAGATTTTTGGAAATTATGAATATCCGTCAATATTTCATCTATTAATTAAATTTAATAATCGAAACAAGAGCTTGTAGTATGTTTGCGATAAAATTAATTTTTTAAACATTTTTGAATTGCGTAGCATGTTTGGAAATATATTTTTTATTTCGTAAAAAAGAGAAACACATAATACGGCAAAATATTAAACATAAGTCAGCATGTTAATGTATTGAAAATGTGAAATATCTATAAATTTGATTATAAACATCATGGTATTGTGGTATTTCTGGACACGCGACGGTGGCTTTCACGGTCGTCACAGCACATCGATCGATCTATTTCGATCCACGGCCAATTGGACGGATGTGTGAACTAAAGACGCGACGCGGAACGAAAAGGAAAGCGCGCGAGTCGCGAGTGCGTTTGCACGCGACCTCGTTCTTTTGCCGTTCTTGTCGGCACTTGAAAAGCTCGTATGACCTTCTCTGTTTTACATCTCGAGGTGTGCACGAACCACACCATCCTGTGGGTACCGCCAACTGTCACGACGTGACGTTTCTCGACCCGCCTCTTACGAACGTCTCGTACGCGTGCGTGCGTGCGTGCGTGCGTGCGTGCGTGCGTGCGTGCGTGCGTGAGCAGATGTTTTAAACCGGATTCACGAAGGGAACGAGCGAAGAAATTTTTACTGAAAAGAGAAAACGACTGAGTTCGGCTAATCGAGGTTTATCTGAGACACAATTATCTGAATTATACAGAATCTGAGATTATATTGCAGAATTTAGAATCACGCAGGTGGTAAGAAAATGATAATTAGTTTAAATTGTAGTTAACTCTAAATAACTTTCGTGTCCATTTCTATCAATGTAAATCAATTTTCATCTCGGTTTAACTTACTTTTTACTTTCTTCTAGTTTTCTAGTCTTCTAAGAATTAAAATTAATCTACATTGGTAGAAATGGGTCTTAGAAGAACCTAATAAAAGATTGTCAAAGTTACTTGCATATTTCATGAATTCGTGACTGTTGACATTATGAACTTCATAGCGCTCGGTTCAAGATTAATTTATTCTTACAAATCAATATATCTATATATACTCGTATATTATTTGAAATTAATTTTGCGAAAAATATCTTTGTTTTTCTTTCCAATAAAATTCATATTTATCAATGCATATGTTTATTTTGTGTATGTAATGGTAATTTTTGTTTAAAGCAATACGTGCGCATTTTATAACGGCAACGAATCACGAATCAAAGTATTTCGAGTATCCGTTCGATTGTATGAATAATCAACATCACAGAGAAATTAATCCTGCGGATGTAATGATATGATTTATATGCAATTATTTACGTGAACCGAGTGCAACGCAGTACAGCACTAATATCTATATCCACGTATGAGTTCTCTCTCCTGATCGAATGGTCGAGCAATTTCATTTTCTGTACTAATTTATTCATGACCATATAGTGGAGGGCTCTCGATCGCAATCCTTTTTCTCGGCGCCAGATAAGAGCATGTTACGTCACAATCAAACAAAATATGAAGTCTTTTTTTTCTTTGATCTCGAAACATTTGTGATAAAATAATCGCGAGAATGCATTATAAATGTGATGTTTGATATTAATATTTCCAAATATTAATATTTTTTAGGAAAAAGATCTATCGATAATTGCCTCCTCTTGCAAGCACGTATTGATACTTTTGTACAATTATTATCGATGCAATTGTATCTTATCAGAAGTAATTACACCGAATTTAAAGTCTGAAACATAATTAAAAGCACAGGCAATAAAAACAAGGAATAATCAACAGGTAATCTGTTATTTTCTGTTTTTACATTTGTGTTTTACAATTATGTCTTTAATGGAGAAATTTTTCATTTTGTACGTTTTCATCTTAGAAGAAAAAAGTTACATCATTAGTAGTACTCTAGTTTTGATGAATACACTATCAAGTTGTCCATTGATATAACTAAAAATATTGGACGTATCCCTAAATTGCATTAAAAGAGCTGCTTTTTCTCTTCTAATGAAAATCCACGAAAAGGAATTTTCGCTGGAAATAAGAGAAAACGATTCGACTCTAATTGAAGTTTACCTGAGACATTTACACACAATTATTAGAATTGATATATACAGAATTTGAAATGATTATATTACTGAATTTAAGAAATATCTCACGATTTGTTAAATCGCACATCATTATTACGATTTTCGAGGACACAATAACGTTCAACTATTATAATGCTTTTAAAAATGTAGTCATTCTTTTTTATCTGTATAGAAAGTAGAACGATAATAATATCGTTGCATTTTGCGTAGATCAACAATATTGGCAGTTTTATAAACGACGTTTTTGCATAATGATAGTTATCTTGCGCTTTTTTCAAGGATGTAAATACGAACACACATCGATTTTGCAGATGCTGTCGGTGAGCCAAGGAATGGAGGTCGGCAGCAGCGGACGCGGTGCATCGGCGGAAGATGACCCGACCGCTGGTGCGGTCAGCGGTGGAGTCGGTGGCGGCGGCGGTGGCGATGGCGACGATACCAGAAGGCGCCGAGATATACAGGCGGTGATGATCGCCGCGGCGAGGGATCGCGCGATCCGCACGGAGAGCGTCCGGCATGATCTTGCTCTCAATCTGCCGCCGAGACTTGAGCTTCCGGACGGCGAGGAGCATCCATACGGGGCGCACCCGGATCTTCACCTTCGCAACCCGGAACAGGTAAGAGAAAAACGCGGAGAGTTGAAGCGCCTCGCGACATTCAAATAAAATCATCGAATGACTTGATGGACTCGATGGAATGCCCGCGGATTCGAATTGCGTTCAAATAGGGGGTTTATTCTTGAATCTATATTGTAGATAAAAATCTATAATATACGTAACGTATAATATAGGATTTTCGTATGCAATATTTTCTAGAAATAATTCTCTAGATTCTTCATTTTTATTTTTCCTATATTATTTTTTCTTACTTTCTTTGTATTTGATGCTTTTTATTTTGTTTTTTTTTTTTAATTCTTAGAGGGCTTGTCTTAGAATGTTGTAATAAACGTTATTTATTCTTACGTTATATTTATCTTCTCTCTTCTTTTCAGTGTTTCTGTTTAGACCGGTTTCTTCAGAATTTGTATTTTTATTAGCGTTATAGAAATCTCTCAAAAAGTACAAAAAAATTGTCAATATTATTATTTTTAACAATGGTGCATATATTCTCTAAATCATGATTAATGACTTGATTGTCACATTCTCATTTTTATTACAAATATAACGCTGTAAGATTATATGTATGTGTCGACATATGTATATATATATATTCATGTTCATTGCCTCCAGGGAGAATGACCGAAAAAACACATTTATTTATTCACTTCCTGTCCCTCCGCGAATTCTCAGATTCAAGTACTCATTATGCCTCGTCATCATTACGCAAGCAAGAATATTAAACTTCAAATGCTTGAAGCATTTAAGGCTATCGCAATCACTGCTCTTGCAAGACAGATTTACATTCTAGAAATTATGGTTTAAAAATATACGAAACAGGAGAGTAAAAAAATAGTTTTTCCTTAAAATTGGCCACTCAATTTTAAATTATAAATCTGACATTCAAAAAACTTATCTTGATGTTATGAATGAAAAAATAAAGAAATTCTTAATTCTCTTAAAAAAATTAATTTTTTATGAATGAATATATCAGTATATCATAACTTTTTTAAGTAAATCTTGTATTCATGCATTCGATAATCAAGTAGATCTTGTCAAATTACGATATCGAAGCTTAAACTCAATTATCTTGAACTTCAAAGACTTCGCTTGGATATTCTGTCGTTTTTTATTCTTCGTACGCTTGATTATAACGAATTTTCTTGTTTTTAGGAAAGCGAAATTTATCAGAAATGCGTGCGAGCGCCGCCAAATCGCACTGTGTTCGATAGCGAGAGTCCGCCGCCTTATCGGACGCCAAGTAGCAGTCAGCATCTCCACCCGGGACTGCTCGATATGCCTGGCGACCGGGTGACGCGGAGTCAGAGTCCCAGCAGCAGCAATTTGTTGCTGAATACCGCACGCTCGATGTTCAAGATGTTCCCGAGCCATACGACGCCATCATCGACGTCGATGCCGGTCAACAAACCGCCCTTTTCCAGTTATTCCGAGTCCAGTAGTAACGTGAGCAGTAATCTGAGCAGTAGCAATCTGTCCAACATCACCGTGGTGCCCTGCGAAACCGACGAAAGTCGGCAAGAGCAGCAGCAGCAGCAGCAGCAGCAGCAGCAGCAGCAGCAGCAGCAGCAGCAACAGCAGCAGCAGCAGCAGCAGCAACAACAACAGCAACAGCAACCCCAGCAGCAATTCCATCAGAAGGTCTGATCCGCGGCGTCCTCCTTCCTTGACGCCGTTGTCGTCATTGTCGCAGCTGCATCATCCGATTTCGAGAACGAGCGATGGTACTCAAGATCGTTTTGCGCGACTGCAACGACAACGACGACGCCCTTCAAGACTGACTCACGGAAGAAACTTCAACATAGGATAAATTCCATTGGTCATGTTCCATCATGTTCAGCAACGTGTATTACATATACGCGAGAGAATATAATATCCTCCCGGCCAGTGGTATCCTCGTTGAATCGTTCTTCCGGCGTTCTTCTATAATGAGAGAGAGAGAGAGAGAGAGAGAAAGAGAGCGAGCGAGAGAGAGAGAGAGAGAGAGAGAGAGAGAGAGAGAGGGTCGTCCGTTCGTGGCCTAAAGGAAGGCCGGCGGAAGTGTAAAAAAAGCCGGCTCCTGGTAATGACTGTAAAGTCAAATCAGTTATCAAGACTGCGCTCAATCGCCGTGCGTTGGTTCGCGCCTGTCCTCTTTTTTCGACCAGGAAAATCGATGCGCCGTCGCCGCCGCCGTTGTTGACGCGTCTCATTGTGCAATTCCACACGCGGCCAGTGTCTAGCCTAGATCTCAGATTATTTCAAAGCGGTAGCATGAGGATTACGATGTTGCGTCGGATGTGAAGAGGATGGAAGGAGGAATTAGAATGGACGGAGCGATCGAAGCTTGGCGTGGAAAATAGCGTTACCAACGCGCGACGTGAAGCGATGGCCTACCATGGAACGAGGGACTTCCTGTCCGGGAATTAGACGGTGAAAAGCTTCACTTCGAGGAGAAACGGATGCGAGGTTCGCGACTCGCGCGATACCGATTCGACAACGAAGCAAGAACCGCCGGTCACCCTCTTCCAGCTCTCGATCGGAGGCTCGATCGTCGGACATCGCGGAAGTTTGTTCATCGCGACGAAGACTTAGTAAATTATTTATTAACGATATAACATTTTATTCGCGACGGGCGGCTGCTGCGCGACGGCCGGACGGGGCAAGTGTGGTTTCACGCGATGGTGGTTGTGGAGAAAAGGAAAAAAGAAAAAAAACGAACGAACGGGACACGAGTTGTATGAGCGAATTTGTTCGGTTGCGTGAGTGCGAGACCAAGCGTGCGTATGAGTAAATGCAAGCGCGCGTGTGCGGAACGAGTAGAACGAAAGACGCGCAAGAGGCACAGCTAATTGCAGGGTCGAGAGGGGAAAAAGAAAGAAAAAAAAGACAGAGAAAGAACGGAACCCGCGCGCGCGCTCGCGCGTGTTTGTGTATGCATGTGAGGAGTTGTGTAGGGGAATTAATGTAGTGCCAAGAGTGAAAACGGGAACTCTGTACATATTAGGCTAGGTAGTTCAATATCAATATACTTATTACGACTAAAAAAAAACGATATGCTACATACCGATTTAAAAATAAAACATCAAACATACATTACAAACACGCATACCATTAAAAACACGAGATGGCCGGCCGTACGAAACTATAATGGGACGCGCACACACCTCCGACAAATGTATATTGTTCTGGCAAAAGTCAAAGTTGAATATGTTATATATAATGTTCTACCTCGAATGCTATATGTACTTGAAGCAATCAATAATATTGAATCTTTTCCGACATAGAGATTAAAAATAATTATAAGGAAAATTAATCGATCTCTTTATTTTAAAGGTTATGTGTTCGTAATTATATGTTCAATTGTAATCATAAGTAGCAAATCAATGTACTGATACTTTTAATTTAAAAAATTTAAAAAGAGTTAGAACAAATGGTCATTTGTTATCGTTACATTGTGTAGTTTTTATAAATATATAATATAAAGTAAAATTTCCGAAATTTCTTACAATTCAAATAGTTAGAATGAAAAGAATTAATGGTTTCTTCAATTGCATTGTGTATGTTCTTTCTCTTTGGATTAGAATTATATACAAAGGAAACAAATGCGACTATTTGGCGCGGTTGTATATCGATATTTATAATTGATTAACTTTTTCTTTAAGCAATTGCCTATCTCTTATTAAAACCGGAGGCATACGATGCGATTTTTCGTGCTAGATTGCATGCAATCTAGTAAATTCTTAGAAATTCTGCGTTCTAGATAGCGATCGTGTAACTTTGGTCTAGGATGAGAAACGTGAAAAACTCTTCACTGTATCTTTATTGGAAAACGTTCGAAATTAACAGAAAAATTTTTCACTTTTCACGTTTTCACTCTTAGTGAAAAAATTACATGATTGATACCCTATGGTACAATTCTAGTAATTGCAATCTAGTAAATTACTAGAAGAATCACATCGTATATCTCTGGCTTAAGTTATTCGTGTAAATATAACAGAAAAAGAAGGGAAATTTAGTTCATCAATAATATTGAGTTAAATCCAATCGACGTTAATGCAACCGTTAATTAACAATCAACCGTAGTGCATTCGTGCATCGAGGAAGAATCGAATAATCGTTATTTGTTCGATAAACATTTGTTTTGCAGACAGAGTACGTTTGTAATGGCGGCGTGCATACAAGAGTACATTTGCAATGCAAATCTATGAGAATGCGCATCCCTTTCGCGTTCCGAATGGCTCGCCCTGTGTCCGACATAACGCTATCTTTATTATTATTCAGATAGATAAGGCCTCAGTTTTGACAAAATAGGACGAGTTCTGCTTGAACAAGGATTCAAGTTTGATGACGCGTTTTTTAGTGTAACAACACATTTCAGTATAATTTATTAAAAATCAATATAATAAATTTCTTAAAAATCAATATAATACATTTTAAATGTCCCCAATAATACCTAAAATATCATCAATGGCTTGATTACGTGTAGGATAGTTTAATAAATGATTATACTATCACACAATTTTTAGCAGGATTATTTTTTAAATATTTATAATTTTATTACTTCTCTCGTAAAATATAGGTATTTAATGAAATGTTCAATAATTTCGATTTTTATAAAAATTCAATTATGAGTATATTTATATATGAAAACGCTTTGTCATCTTTGAATCTCAGTTTCGAGGCAGAGCGAATCACTCGATTATTTCATGAGAAGTCACCAATTATTATTGTATTTCTTAAGGGTCCGCGACGCAGGGAGAAATTGCAATGAAATTACCGATATGTTTCCCTTTGTGATTACGGATCGTGCGTGGCGTACGAGGAATGCGCGAGACAGGAAGGCTGGTGGCACGCGTAGAGCGGAATAATCTCTCGTGTGCACTTCGTTAATTTCGCGTTAATTTCGCGAGCTTCCGCTTCGTTTCCGAGAAAATAGCCGGATTGGCGCTCTTGGATATTCATTTGGAATTCCGTTAAAGTGCACGAAATTCTCATACCACTGCCCGTGCGTATCCGCGACGTGATTTCGTCAAATCATTCAACACAAGATTCAGCATTCGACGTGCGTGAAAGTGTAATGTCTTGACGGCGAGGTCCTAATCATCGTTAACATTCTTCCTAACAAAGAAGAAAATTGTAAATTTTAATCTTCGTGAAAGTGTCCGGGCAATTACGCCTGCACGGCGACGTTGTTTCGTTTCATGTTCATTAAGTCGCTGTGTGGCGAGTCGAGAAAGAAAATATCGTCTTTCTGTTTCACCTTTGAGATGTGTTCACGCGCATGCAATATTAGGCGACGAGGTTTAATTGTATTCTATGTAAAGAAATTAGCGCGTGTGCGGAGCGAAGCGATCAAGGAGGTATATTGGCAAAGATGTTTCTTTTTGTTTTTTTTTTCGAATTCTTACTTCTAGATTGCTCTTTCGTTCGCTTCATCTTCCGCTAATTACAATCTTATTGTCTCGTACGCGCATTACTTTTCTCTGTATGTAATAAAAAGAATGAATTGTATGCGTATTCGAGGGGCAGATAGATTATGATAGATGCAGAAAACTACGAGAATGCGGACGAGAGCGCAGAATAGAAGTAAATTCGAGAAAAAATGATGTATAATTCGATGGGTCCTGTGCAAGTTTTTGGTTAAATTTGCGATGTCGTCGACTTAGATTGAATTGTAAAACACGACGACGCGAGCGCGAGATATTTTAGACGATAAGTTCTAGACGAAGTGAAATTTTTAGCAAGCTATTGTCGATTACTATTATCGCTATCAGACATCGTGATATATCTAGCAATTTGTTAATTGGGATTTAATGAGAGGTGCGAGATGTATGAGTATAATCGTGGCCTTTCGACACGAGAGAGAGATAGAAAGAAAGAGAGAGAGAGAGAGAGAGAGAGAGAGAGAAAAGAGAGTATAACGAAAGCGATCCCAGATAAAATATCCTTTTGTCCGTTCGAATTTACGGTTCAACCTTCGAGATTGCTATTTTAAACGATTTGAAAGCCAAAATTAGATTTTTTTTTGCACCAACTGATTGTTCAGCAAACTGCTCACAAAATTATTAATCAAATGCTAAACATTCGAAAGAGAAGAAGTAGAGATATTTAATTAGTACAGCTTAAATCATTGTGTTATCGAATTAAAAGCAAATTTCGCAAATGACTTTTTTCAAATTCTGACTTTAAATAAATAAGATTCCATTCTTAGCAATCTCAACGTAACGCGAGGCGCTGACTTGATCGTTTCACCGTTTGCGATTGTCGCAATCTGCAACGTCAGCAGACGTGGCGAATCGAAACCGTAACGTTTCAAAGTCCATTACAAAATATGAGCAAGGAAGCAATAAGATAATGGAAATGTGTTAGAAGCGGAGACTAATGGTCAATTAAAGTCGTAAGTTATAAGAGAATAAATTCGAAGACATATCTTTTATTTTTTTCACAGTGGAGAAATGACGCTAATAACAGTTAATGTTATTTAATTAATTAAATTGTTTTTTTTTCTTAATTTCGAGAATTGAACATTTTATGAATATATTTTTAATTGCCAAAAGTTTTCGCTTCACGTTTTCAATATACCATCTTGATTTCTTATCATTACAACGGATTTTTGAAACAAAACAATCACTCGAACACGGTATGTGCTCTCATACATCCCAAAGGCGCGAGATCAAGCTAGCGACTGCCGATTAATCTAGTCACGTTGAGCCGTGTGTCCGGCCGGGGAATGATCGCCGATCCACTGATTCGGGAAATAACCAATATCATCGTCCTTTGACGAATTTAGCGGCGGTAAGGATAAGACTCTCTCTCTTAGGCGCAATGTGATTTCCCAAGGTGTTCCAAAATAACTCGCGTACTCCCTCCGGCGAAATTGCGACGCGGAGCGGAGCGGTTGCAAGCGGGGGTCAAAAGCGGGGTCCTCCTTTTAAAAGTTTTCGTTTCTAAGCTGTAATTATAATTGTACTGTTGATAAGATCGGTATGTCTAGTCCCTCGCGATAGAAGGGAGGTCGAGAGCTTCGCCAATGTCCCTCTCGCGAAATTCACCCTGTAAGTCTTTCGACCAATTGATCCTAATTTTTTTCCCTTATCTCTTCCTCTCCTTAAGTCACCCTTGGCGTGAATCTGTCTGATCGATTTGACTCACGATTTTGCATCTGTTAATTTGTCTTTGAATTTCATCATCTCTGGCTTTTTGATTTTATTTTAATAAGTTTTAATCAAATGAAAAATTTATGTTACATAACAAATCAATCAAAGAAATGATAATGAAGTGAATTAAAGAATTCTGAAAACATGGACCGATTGATGCAAAATTGTGAATCGAATTAAATGAGTGAAATCACACTAGGGATGATGTCTCGCCGTTGTTCGTAGGTACGTCCTGCAGTCAGCCCTCTTACTGTTGCTAATAAGGAAAACTCGTAACATGAAACTTTTTTTTTACAATCATTTTATGCTCGCAAAAAACGAAAAGACTTGATGAGTTATATGTTACGAGCTTGTCTTATCAGTGCGAGTGAGCTATCTGAGAAAGAGTGAGAGAGAGAGAGAGAGAGAGAGAAAGAGAGAGAAGTGTGTTGCAGAGGAGCATGACAAAAGCAGAAATCACTGAACTTTGTACGTATTGAAAAATGCACTTCCATATAATTCTGACATAAAAAGTCAGTCGAAAAAAAAACGTTTATAAAGTTTTGTCTTTCAATTCGTTAAAAGATTTGTCTCGATAGTTTAGTGTTCATTATAGTTAAGTATATCTTTTTTATAAAATACATAAAATAGACCTTTATAAAACATGTATCTATATATTTTAACAAATATATAAATATATACTATATATTTACATACACATATAAAGGTCTACTTTAAAAAGTTTATGTATATACATATATTAGTTTACACTGAGAAAAAACAGTGTTACTTTAGAATGATTTTTTTCTCGACTAACATTTTGAATATCAGTGTGCGTTTCGGCATGTACAGAATTCTGTGGCAGAAATAAAAGACAGAACTTGTTGCGTCATTTGACAAGTTCAAACAGCAAAAATTGTTCATACGTGGCAATGCGCGAGAGCGGGCGGGAGAGAGAGAGAGAGAGAGAGAGAGAGAGAGA
>Ga0157364_1001589_pt1 | contig 19640 bp, 9 predicted proteins | sample AttsexASBM2_FD_111476 | JGI IMG/M metagenome (GOLD analysis project Ga0157364, IMG submission 111476) | Fungus gardens microbial communities from leaf cutter ant in Ribeirão Preto, State of São Paulo, Brazil - Atta sexdens ASBM2 | ecosystem: Host-associated > Fungi > Mycelium > Unclassified ...
ACTGACATTTTCAATCGAGAATAACTTTATGATGCAGACACAAATCGACTAATGTTTCTATGGGGTTATGTTGACAGATGCCTAAGTTTATTGTATGACGTCTATGATCTATTTATTTCGATCGCCACTTACCGCTAAAGCCATTATAGGAAAACGGCGGAAGCAAAGTTGTACACCTAATAGTTTATGAAATATTTAATATTTCATGTTAATATGTACCAGAATAAAGTATAAAATATCTTGTGAACTATATATTAGTGTTTTAATAGCTTTATCTTAATACTTTTTATATGCAGAATACTTAGAGGAAGCATAGCATGAATCATAGATGTAAAAAAAAATCATTTAATTCCATTTTAAAATGTAATGACTTTCATATCTTTTTGGCGCTTTCATCTAAAAGAAAAATAAGAAATAAATTAAAATGGGACATTCTGCATAAAGCAGAGACGAAGTACATGACTTACATTGTTTTTATAGGTACATGAGCTTCTTTCCAGCATCAAAAAATGAGAGTTCTCGATATCTCTTTGAAAAATCTGCTACTTATTTTGACGGAGAATTAGTACCGCGAAGAGCCCATGCACTTTTACCAAGAGCTAAGCTAATCACCATATTGCTCTCTCCAGCTAGACGTGCTTATTCATGGTACCAGCATACCAGAGTACATGGAGATCCGGTAGCGAACAATTACTCCTTCCATGCAGTCATCACAGCGAGTGATTCTGCTCCGAAATCCTTACGGGATCTTAGAAATAGGTAACATAATTGAACACGAACTTATGTAAGACGTATTACACTTAACAATGTATTAATAGACATTATTTGTAACAGTAATCAGTAAAAGTTAATGATCGTTAAAATAATTAATGCTAAAAAAATTTATAATTTCTATAATTTTTATGCTTTAACAAAATATGTCATGTATTTTAATTTTATTGTCATAAGTTTCAAGACGATACTATTCAATTACAGGTGTTTAAATCCTGGAAAGTATGCCCAACATTTAGAGAGATGGTTATCATTTTATTTACCACAACAATTACACATTATCGATGGCGAGCAATTACGACAAAATCCTGTGGAAACACTGCATGAATTGCAACGATTTCTAAAAATAACGCCCGCCTTCAATTATTCCTCACACTTGAGGTATGATCCAAAAAAGGGTTTTTTCTGTCAAGTAACTAACGAAGATCGCACTAAATGTCTTGGTAAAAGTAAAGGTCGCCAGTACCCACCGATGGAAGACAGATCGTATAAATTATTACAGGTAAAGTTCTTGTAAACTTTCTTTTTCGGCATATAAGACAATCGTGTATCTATTTATAAACATACTGTGTCTTTTGCAGAGATATTATTTGTCCCACAACACAGCTCTAGTAAAATTATTAAAGCGGCTTGGATCCAGAACGATTCCGCAATGGTTGAAGGAGGACCTTACCGATACTGTGATGACCTAGCAAACGCCAATCATATGAAACTTTAATGTTTCCCGGCTACTCGCTTCCGCTGTTAGCGAAATACGTCGCTTGCTAATGGAAGACTTGTAAAATAATTGTATATTCAAAACTCCACTGGATTTCACATCTTTAAAGGAAGGACCATGCTGGCCTATCTCAGTGGACTGGCCTAATGTAATTGAAGACCCTACAAAAGCTAGTCATATAAGCGATTTTACGAAGTCCCAGTTGTAATTGTCGATCACTGTTAAGCTAATAATACTAGTTTTATTATTATTATCCTCTTTATTTTATTATTATTATATTAATTATTAATGTATTACTATTATTATTATCATTATCATCGTTACCGCGTCGTAGAAATCAAGGATATTAATCACTAGTGCCATTATCCAGCAATAATTAGGCCTTTCTATTTCCCCATGCATCATAAGTTGAGCAAAAAGTCAATCAATACATATGAATTGAAAATTATGTAAAAGAAAGATATATCTTTACAAAAAATATTGACAGACCTGTTTTTATAAATTTTATGGCATAAGAAAAGATTTCATATATATCAGAAAGAATGTCCATGATAGTAGAAATTTATAAAATATCTAATGCTGAACATAAATGAATTTTTGCTATCAACGCGATACGCGTGTTGTAACGAATGATATTGAAGAGTATCTTTTCGGCAAAATGCAATATTTCAAAAAGTTAAAGTTCACTTTTCTTAATATCAAATTGTCCAAATCATATTGTTTTGAGAAATGTATATTCTTCATGTGTAAGGATCGATGAATTGTATTGCAAGATTTTTGAGCCAGACAGTTCATCGATCGTTCTTCTTGCACTAATCATCGGATCGTCCATGCGAGCGTGAGATTTCGGGAGTTTAAGAGCTTTTCTCTTAAACCCACCACTTTCGGAGATACAGTGTATATTAATTCTCGTTATATATTTAAAATCGATGACGATGACAAGAAATCTATGTATATTTTGACAATACTATTCTTGGTATCCACGGTGGAAAGGCCAATAAAAGATGTGTGATCGCGTCCGTTTGTACATTGATGTAACGCATTATTTTGATGTTAATATAGATGTATTATAGATATATAAAAAAAATAGGATGTAAACTTGAAACCGGTATTCAGGTATATCCAAGATGAGTTTGGAAGTTCGCCAATCTCATCAGATGCGTTGATGAACATCCATTTGCAATAATCAACACTATCAAAGAGTTGAAACTCGTGCGTTTATTAGATTAATAAACAATTCTTTGGCGCACTATACAAATTACCCGCTGATAAATTGTATGAAAATATTTAAGATTTGTCACGATTATCGCGAATTGCGAATAGTGATACATCGTGGATTTGATCATTGTAAAAAGTAGAAATAGAATCTTATTTTTCAGCGGGTAAATCCAAATAATTACACAGTGATTTTTCGAAATTGTTTTTTAGCATACTTTTCAAATTCAATATATACAAAATCTTTATACTGTACTACTTGTTTGAAAATGATATTAGTATCATACAGTATTTATTTTACTTTAAAAAAATATACATCGAATCGACCTAAGAAGATTTTGTTAGTCAAGAGAACAATAGGATCTAATTATTGTATACGTATATTTTTTTATATTTATTTGTCACTTATACGTATATATAATATCATCTCCAATAATGTGAACTACATGTACAAATATTTTTAATAATATTGATTGTATCTGTGACCATATCTAATTGTACATTATAACGAATTCATGAGATTTCCAAATCTCATGGCAGATATCTGCATATAATATCTGCATATAATATCTGCTTGCCGCATTTTTTCTATAGAAAAGTGTATGAATATCGTATACATGGCCCGTTGGGAAAAAGTTCAAAACGAGCAATATAAAATCAGGAGAGAATTTTTTTTGTTTGTAATTTCATCACACTATATTAATTGTCTCGTATTGCGAATGTTTCTGATGATGCCATTACATTGAGTGTTACATATGAAACAATGTTATATTTAGACAGAACCTTTTGTTATGTTTGTACGACTTGTTTTCATTTTTATACTGCCGTTAAAACTATGCCATTGTAACATTTAACAAATCATGTACAAAGTTTATTGTTAGTCTTGTAATAGTAGTTATTAATGATAATGGTAATATCAACTGATCTGTTTCGTCGAATCGTGCCATTTTACCAATATTGTATATATGATTATGATTATAATGTATCAATCGGATTTTTAGAGTCAATATCCTTAATTTGGTTCAGTATGGCAGTAGCAACAAATGTCCGGATTGCTACTACCTGACAATAACCTGATGGCAGACAAAGATAAGTAAATTCCGTGGAATTTATCAGAACATGATTATCGTCGCACATAAACAGAATTAGCATTAACATTACCTCATCACTGATCATTTTCTATTTATTTTTATCTTTTTATATTTGATATTTTTCTATAATTATATCTTTTGTACATAATTTTAAAAATCATGATTAAAATAAAAAGCAATACAATTACATGTATTACCAACATAGGTATTTAATTTTATGAATTAAAAATTATTTTCTCGTCTCATTTTGTACATATTAATTATTGTCATCAGTGGTAGTGTATTCTCTGTTAATTGCTATAAAATTTCGCGAGTGCATTTGATTGCGTATAAAAACGCACAGAAATGGCGAGCACTTTGTAAATATTCTGTTTCAATAGACTGCCCAGGAAAAGAAAATGCCATTGTTGTGCGAATAAACGAAACTGCGCGTAGAGGATGTGTGTACAACACTTCAATTATTTAACTTATGACTATTCTAATGTAAAATATTGTAATAATTGTACGAATAGTCTGTAAGTTCTAATAAAAGAAGCACCAAAAATCCTACACTGGATTGTTTTGTAAATAACAACATATTGATACTATGCAAGTGATACTATGCAATATATAATACATTTTTTCTAGTATATTTTGAATATCTTTCTAGTATATTTTTTTCTAGTATATTTTGAATATCTTTCTTAATTTCACATGTTTTATTTACAATTCTTTTATACGATTCATTTAATTCTCTTTATTCTTTTCAGATACACTTGTTACCTATTTTATATGCATCAACATCTTAGAACTGAAACAATTTTAAAATTATATTAAAATAATTTAAAACGATATGCGGTAAGTCCAGTTTTTTCATCTTGAAAGTTAATATTTTTAATCGTTCCAGTTCCAAGAAATTGATGTAGCTTCTTCTTGTAGCTAACTTCGCTGTTTTGACATATCAATATCTTCTACGCATTTGAATCGAATCTTTTGTTATGGTTGATAGAGTTACTTATAATATATTTGCGCTGTAAGTCAATGAGTCCTTGTTTATTGCAATATCTTTTATGGATTCGTTCAAGTCTGCAAAGATAGTGTCATCGTCGCATGAATCGCTCGATGAAGAATCCAAGCGATTTGGTCCCAACACAACTTTCAAATCTTCTTTTACAAATTCATGATGTAAATTCATAAATTTTATAGTCCTTCGAAGTTGATAATTCGATTCGTTCAAGTCCTTTCGATCTCCAGATATGTTAAAATATTCCGAGATTGGATTTTTGTCCTCAGCATTACAATCGATACTGAACTGCACGCTATTTTTCTCGATTTCAAATTCTTTCAAAATCTCTTCATTTATTTCTTCAATAGGATCTAAAGTACATTTTATCTCTTTTCCAAGAAATCTTTTCCCTCCAATTTCTGAAAGATCCTTGCCAATCGATTCACCAGCACCACTTCCATTTTCTATTAACGACGGAGTATTCCCAGATAAAGTATGTACTTGTCTCACTTTCTTTACTCTTGCTCCTACTAAATATATTATTGCTTTATCGAGAAGATTAAAAATGAAAATTTATTCTTTGCATATTTCAAAGCTAATATCTTATCGTATAATAGTTATAAACTTTACTTTTAATATTATTTAATTATGTATATTTTTGTTTACCAATTATTGGAATAGTTAACGAAAAGTTATTGAGAAATATAATAATCGAATAAAAATACATATAAATATTTTTTAGTAATATATACTGAATTAAGATAGCGAAGAAAAATGTAAGTATATATTTTGGATTTTATAAATATTACCGACCCGGCATTGGAATTTTTGTAACATCAGCTTCAATTTTCACGTCTTGTTGGTTTGTAATGGTGGGCCTTTCTTTTTCAAGCTTATTCATCTTTTCTTGATATTTCAAAAATCTAAAATCGATGCATGGATGAAGTTCCGTGTTAGAAGTTGAGTCCAAGTAAAGGCAAGCACTATTAGGAAAGAAAAGTCTTTGCAGAAACGATCTTGATGGAACTTTATCGACAGTAGTGTTGCCCTGTGCATGATTCAAACATTCCGATCTATTACGGAGTATTCCGCAGCACTCCAGCATACCGAAGATCAGCAGCATTGCTGTGCCAACTAGGGCCAGCAATGCAGCCAAAGAGATTAATTGCCAAGAGAAATTCAATAATATCGTCACGGTATCCTCGTCTGTACGCATCGCGCAGAAGGGAGCAAGGATACTCCCAAGGATCGCGCAAATGAGATGTACGACTACGACGTTGCAATAATCCTCCAGGATGCTGTGAAAAATCCATGTGGAGACGAAATGGAACACGATACCTCCCAGGGAGCCCAATACGATAGCTACTTGCGGTGAATAATCATTTGGTGCAGCTGACACCATTACCACGCCGGCGATCGTTCCTTGAATGCACCTCATTAACGTCCAATGATAATAAATATCATGGTCGAGGACGAAGTGTAGAGCCACGATTATCAATGTGCACGAGGACGCGGCTAGCAAATTGTTGACGTATGTGTGTGATGAGTCCCATGTGAACATTCGGTACTTGTCATGCACATGCGAGCTCGTGTACAAACCCTGCAAATGTACGAAACATTGTACACTAGCAGTTAGCAATTCTTTTTTTGCATGGGAAAAGAACGGTTTTGTATTTACAAATTTAGCTACGTATAGATGTCAAACTAATTTTGTTGGATCATCAAAATAATTGTGTCAAACTGGTTGCTAGAATGTTGAAACTTTTGCATTTATCATGCTCAAACATTCTCAAACATAATTATTTTTATAGTCCAACAAAATTAAACTATTCTGTTAATGATTGTATATTCTCTTAACGATTGTAATTCAACGTTATAATGTTGTGCAACTTTTTTATTATGTATAAAACCTGCGCAATGACGTTGCTACAGTTACAATCATTAAAAGTTATAGAATAAGTCCCTAAATCGATAATTTCTATTTTTTTTCCTCGAATTAAATAAAGTTGATTTATTTAATTTTAATATCTTTAAGTGAAAGTAACAATATAAAGTTAAAGAGTGACCCCAAAAACATACATTTTTAGCCTATATATATTTTTATAGTATTATTTACGGTAGATAAGAAGAAATATGTTTTGAAAACCTTTTTATGCAGAATTTTAAGACAAACAAGTTTTATCTTAAACATTTTTTTCTTATCTGCATTCGTTTTTAAAAAATTCAGAAAAAATTTCTTTGGGAACAGTTTTAGCCCTTTAAAAAAATTAATCAATAGGAGTGGATTAGAAAACCATTCTGACTAATTCTAGTCAAAATTTTATTATTATATGTTAAGGAATTATAAACTTTCTTTTTGTGTTAATGCTTGAACAATATTGAATCAAATAGCATCATTTGGCATACAGTTTGATTCGAAATTCGATGGTCACAAAATGGGCTTTTTGGAATCGCTATATATTCTTACATTTAAAATAAATCTTTACTTAATGTTATGCGTAATGCTGGCACCAGTATTTGGCACTGATATCCATGATCATTTTTAGATTTAAGAATTTTCTGTTTTAAGTACAATGCTAGAAATCGATCTAAAATCTCGAACAGAAAAAAAATTAACAAATCACATTTGAACAATTTAGTCACATGACAAGCGATGAAGAGCAATTGGTCAATTATTTCTTCCGAGGTCTCGAATCGATTTCTAGCATCGTGGACATTGGCCTTATATATATTAGGCCTTATATATGTAGTAAAAAGAAATCTATTATTTTTGCATGAAATTGAATGGAAAAATAATGGATTTTTTTTTACTACACCTAATGTAAGAATAAAATATTTCTTTTAATAATAAATATTATTTCTATATTGATTTTATTTCATGGTACATCGAAAAATACCATATTTGAGAAGAAATCTTTTCTATAGATGCAATTTTCGTAATGTGCTAAAGAAACTTAAATTTTTTTCCACTTGACAATTATTGGGTTGTCCGGAAAGTTCGTGCCGATTTTGAAGAAAAATTCAAACGCAGAAGATTTAAATTTTAGTATACATTTATTAAATTATATAGATTAGTCGGCACGAACTTTCCGGACAACTGAATATAATGTTAGATTATAAAAAATTAAGTATTTTTTATTCTATTAATTTTATTAATTTGACGGTCGCGTTCAGCAAGATATTTACTTGAAGTCCAGTGAAGATTAACAGTAGACCTCCGAAAACGTTCCGAGCAGAGCCGAGGATGGTGTTCGCGCCGTCCAAGTTTTTTTTCAATCTGAACATTCTTCTGCCAAGAATGATGCATCCAATCAGGCCTGAGAGTCCTCCGATGATGTGAATCACTGCTGCACCAGCTTGATCCTTGAAGACTACCATCTTTCCACCTAATTCGTTCTCCGCCATCCATCCTATCCATGCCCAATGGATGAGCAATGGTTGGATCAGGCCTGACAAGAGGATGCTCACTAGCAAGTATCCTGCTATGTGCATCCGGCCTGCGACGGCGGTGGTGCAAATCGCCGATGCGATTGCCACTGCCTGCCATCCCACGATCGCTTCGTTCTTGTCAATCGTTGGATCACCGATCCAATGACCCGCGCCGATCAGACCAATGATGTCACCGTTATAAGCAACAAGGAAACCCGTTAGGAAGTACATAACGGTAACGCAACACAGATCAACCGCATTTTGAAGGAGTATCAAATTAACATTAATCGGCACACTGCCAATCTGAACGAGAACAAAGCCGATGCGCAGCAGAATTGTCAGGACGAGACGAATCAGCGAATTCCAATGGAGATGTGTGGTAGAGACAGTATAGTTGCCGAATGTGTGAGGCTGAATGGCATAATCATAATAATTCTCGGCGTAAAAATAGTCTTTAGTAACAGACGACATTCTCTCTTCTCTTGAAATTGGGTGTCTCTTCTATACGTTATCACGTTATCACGTTATCATATCATTGTTTGTCGTAGTCGAGATATGCTTCAAGATTTGATACATTTTTGCGTGCGGAGGTGACGTTTCTGTTGGGGTTGGAATGATTGACAGGAGATTGAAATTGCATCTGAATGAAAATGAATGAAATAGCGTGCATAGTTGAATTGTCTGTTGTTTTATTGAAAAGTATTGTATTAAAATGATTTTACAGACTTCTATACAGAAGTATATAAGGTGCGTTCGGGAAGACACTTTGTCATTCTATTTTCATTATTTATTAAACGTAAAACAAGGATGAAATAACATAAACAGCGTAATAACGTCTCCCCGAACGCACTTAATTAATATAATAATTTTCTATGGTTGTGTTCCAAAATTGACTGCCAGTACTGAAAATCTATAGTGCACATGACGTGAATTGTAGATTTCTAGATTTCTCTGACAGTAAATTTGGAATGGAACGCAATCTATATATAGAAGTCTGTAGATGACACCAAAGCTGCGTTCAGGAATATACACCGAGTGCCTTCAAGTATCATTATATTATGCTCGTTATTCATCGAAGATTAAACAAAGGTAAATTGATTCGTTATTCATCGAAGATTAAACAAAGATAAATTGATATCTGGAGGCACTCGATATGTATTCCTGAAAGCAGTTTAAATTATAGATCATTAAGAAAAAAGTGTAAAATTATTTAATATTTGTTTATGCGGAATAGTCGCGGAGAAACATACTTCCGTTCATTGATTTGAAACTGCAAAGTGCAAGTCAAACATGAAAATAAAAATCGGATAAGAAAACTCGCGAAAGCAGTAGATTTGTATTCATCGAAGTATCTTAAGAGAAAAAAAATAAAATAAAAAATATCTAAATCAGGGTTGGAAAGTTAATATTTTTTTTTAATTAAATTAAGTTAAAGTTAATGGCTTATAAAATTAATAAAATTAAGTTAAAAGTTGGAAGAATAAAGAACTTAGTAAAAGTTAAGATTGAATTAACTTAAGTTTGAAAAAAGTTAATTTAAAAAAAATTATTTTTGAGATTAGAATGTCCTAATTTTTCTTATAATGAGATTACTTTAAAGTAATCACTTACAAATATAGATTATTAGGTAAATTTAATTTTATATTCACATGTAAGTTAGTTATATATAATAAGAGTCACGCTATAAAGCGTTTTCGTAGAATCTTGCAAAAGAGAAGGTATGTTTGCATTATTTCTCTTTCTTTAACTTTTATCTAACTTTCTTTAATTTCTAAAACGACTGCTCATGCATGTTTACGACTAGATATTTGTTACAAAGATAAACGTAAAATATGCAGTACTGTTTTACAACAATTCTTAATCTAAGGCTCATTTCATGTTGCTGAAATATAACATTTATCCTAAAATTAGTGTGATTCAAATATAAACGAGAATTGATAAAATGAATAACAAAACCTAGCGAATCAAAACTGACTACCGTGTGCGACTCTTATTATAGAGTCTCTCATCATAAAATCATTGAACTTTTTCTAAATTAATTCTCTAATGTCTAAGATTTTATAGAAAAAAAATATTAGCATTAAGAGAGGTAGAATAGTTTTTAATTTAAAAAAAGTTAATAAATTAAAGTTTAAAAGTAATTAAATGAAGTTAAAAATTAATGCATTTAAAATTAACTAAGTTAAGTTAAAAGTTATTAACTTTTTAACTGTTTTCTTTTAATTATTAACGTTTTAACTAGTTACTACCCTGACTTAAACCTTGATTAAACTAACATAAAGAAATTTGTTTTGAAACTAATGTTAGAATCAGCCTATAACAATAATCCATTGCATAACATTTTTTTATTTTCTGATCGAAACTGTAAATATTGGATATTGTTTTTAAAAGTTTTCCATTTTATTAAAATAAAAAAAAAATTATAGAATTTCCAACCGACGTGTCGCGTCAGTTGGAAATTTTTTATTTTAAGAAAATGAAAACTCTCAAAAACAATATTCAATATTTAAAATTTCGACTAGAAAACGAAAAAAAAACATCACTGCAGTGTTCTGCAATTTATATGAACCATTCTCTCAATGTCGGGAACTCGCGCATGTATGCACATACGGTATGACAATGGAGCACGTTGATTCCGAGAACAGCGTTTCCACGGGCGACGATGTCTCCGCGGTCCATATTTAGGAAATAGGAACGAATCAACCGAATAGTGATTCCAAATGTACCGCTAACAGGAGCGTCAACGCTGTTCGATTCAGTTCGACCAATACGCGTCGAGCGCGCATGCACGTCGTCGACGCGCATGTCACGTCGTCGGCCGCCGCAAGGTCGGGGTCTCGGGATCCGCGCGCGCGATATCGTCTGCCCCTGCCACGGCCGCGGATGGTAGTGTCGAGTGCGGTAGTCGCTCGTAGCCGGTTGTCGGTTCGCTCAAACCGCGTGACGCGGGTGGCAGGCGGGAGTTTGTTGTCCCAGTCGACTCGTGCGTGAGGGAAGAGTGAACAGCAAGTGATCCGCGCGTCGGAACGTCGGACGGTGCACCCGGCTCTTTGACAGCGGCGTCGAAATGGCAGCGGTATCGTTTCGGGCGATATTCGTCGTGAGGTGGTGCGAGATGAGCCGCATGCTGACCGCCACGTCTTACCTGACCACAACGAGGCGGTACCGAAAGGTGAGAGACGTGCACGTTGACAACGCAGGCAACATAAAACGAGCGAATCACATTTGGGCTACGTTCAAATTCCTACATTTTTTTATCTGAGTGCCACCCAGGTATCATTTTATATCCTTGTGTTTATTGATATATTAAATAAAGATAAATAATATCTGGAGAGCAGGATGGGAATTTGAACGTACTCTTGCGTGTCGCGCGATCTGCGGTGGCCTTTCGGTCATTCCGCTCGATGGAAATCTCTTTCCTCTCCCTGCTTTCTCTCGGAGTAGTCGGGAATATTTATTCGGAGCATATGTGGAGCTATACAAGGGATCGTGTGACAGGGATCGGCGATATACATTGGTTATCTCAAAGCCGGCGGGCATTGGTTTATTTTGAATACATACGCGTGCGGATTAGGTCAAATTAATTGATATTACGGGGCTCAGGTGTTCACTCCTCATGGCCCCCATCCTATTCGCAGTCGCGATAGCTGCGTTAACGTGTTACATGAGGTTCCCGAGATCCTACTTCTCCCACTTTCATCCATGCGAAGCGTACCCTGGCTCCGGTACGAGTCCCACCTTCGAATCGTTTGCGTGTACAATGTACATTCAATAGCGTTAGCGGGTCTTTATCACACACGCGCCTTCTGAAAGCACGCGATACCTTTGGTATCGCGCTTCTCTATCTGGACACAAGTACTCAACAATTGCAGGAAAGCCTATAATGTTAATAAAACCGGTAACAAGAGACGAGATACCGGATTTGAACGGAGGAATTAATCATTTGTGATTATTCTTCATCCGTTTTTAATTCTTAGAACTACAAAAAAAAGATGAAGAGATAAACCAAGATTAAAATTAAATTGATAGAAACGGATATAAAGTATTCTGGGAAAAATTGTATTTTCTTTTATGTTCTATTTATTTTTCTTTCGGAAATTTTTTGCTGCTCGCAGATTAAATGAATATCAGATTATATTTTAATAGTTAAATGATGTAAAGTATAATTATAATTCCGACGCGGTATCGAATGTATGTGTTATTCGATTCCGCTATATTGTGAGAAAAATGTACTAAATTTTAATAAATATAATATTTGTTCGAATAATAGTAGCTAAAAAATATTAATTTAGTAAATATTTACTAAATGTATTCATTTGGTACATGAATTATTAATTCGACATAACTATCATATTATTTTTATTTAGTAAAAGTTTATTTACCGTAAGTAAATATTAAATTAATACTAATCAGAGAAATATTTAGTAACATTTAGAATATTTTTTAGTATGATGACTTTATATTATAATGTAATTTGTCGCGTAGGATGAGAATTAATAATTTCGAGAATAATATAAAGCGAGAGACACATTTGTTATTTAATTATTTATTATCGTGGACATGCATATGATCGCTTTAAATTATTTGGTAATTATAAAATGATAAACATACATATTCTTAGCAAAATTAACGCGAAACATTTGTAATATATGTTATTAAAAAAAATTGGGAATTATTTCTAATTTTAACGTATATCTACTGTTAAGAAATCTAATATCTATAATAGATTAAAAAAAAACAACATAATATATTCTTCTTCTCGTTTCTTTTTAAAAGAATTATTATTTAAGAAATTTGCATTAATTTCGCTATTTTGTGCGTATTAATTATGAATGTAAGAACAAAAGTAAACTGATAGTTTATTTTTTCTTATTGAGAAAAATTAGAACAAAAAGCTGCAAAAGCTGCAAAGCTGTTTCTAAGTATTTACATCGATAATATTATAAATATTAAATAGTCAAATTATTTTGTGCCATGTATTTGCTTAAAATTAATTGACTAGTACGTTTAGTACCTACAAGAACTATATCAGTAACTTACGCAAAAAAATTTCATATTAAAATGTTATCATTCTTCTGATTACTGCACACAAACGTGCGGTTATGAGATAAAAAGCGAATCATATACATCCTGATGCGTATGCGTCCACCGTGTGCGCACTGTGCGATCACATCTGCAGTATGACAGCATTAATTACCATAACGCTAGTAATTAAAGAAATTATAAAATTATAACGGAAATTATATAATTATAGAATAAAATGAGAAAAAATATTGCTGCAATTTTTGTTCTCATTATTTTAATTCCGATATAGAAATATACTTCAATTATATGTGATTCTTAATTTAACATTAATATTGTTTTTATATTTTGTTTATAGGAATTATAAGATAATAAAACTGCATTTACACAAATATGATAAATTAAAACGGTAATAATATATTTACTTATAATATAGTTATTTATGAAACTAATGATTAAGATGAAATGATTAAAATGAATATGAGAAATAATCAGAGAAATAGAATAATAATATGAATATTATATTATTATAAATATTGTCATTGCTTTATATTAAATTTTAATGTAGATGTCAACTTCATATTAATATACAATCCAGCCTTTTAAATCAGCATCTATATAGTCATTTATATTTAGCACGCCATCAATCGATTTTTAACATTTTTTATAGCTTAAAATAAACCGCCTTCGCAAACTATCATCGAGCAAAATGCAAAAAATATGACGTTCAAAGTAAATAAACAGCTGCATGATCTAGACAGAAAGAATAATTTTATTAAAGTATCTAAAAATGTATATAGATCTGAAAGTAATTTTGTTGGCCTATCAAAATAATTATGAAGGAAATTCAAGCATGAGGAATAATGATGCAAAAAGTTTTAACATTCTAATAAGCAGTTTCGAACGTTTTATATAATTTTTTGCTGATTCCAATAAAATAATTTTAGATCTAGCTAAATTTTTAGATACTTCATCAAAACTTTCTGTAATGATGTAAAATTTTTTTTTATAGATTCAACGAGATTCAGGATGAATTATTAAATAGAAACGGATTGAACGGATTGTTATTATCAAACATACTTCAGAATATCATGTTTGTTTTCCTAAAGAATTGTGTAATCCAGTAATTTTTTTCGATTTCCCTTTCAGTGCTGATGTATAACGGGAATTCAATTTCTGCTCTGTGGACTTTGATAGGAACATCCAATTAATAGGATGCTCGTGGTGAGCAATGTATATCCTTGTTCTCGATGTAGATATTGCAATTTCGATAACCGAACCGATTTTCGATGAATTTCCCGGGCATATGCGTCTTCGGTACAAAAGCGAACCGTTTGTGCCCAAGTTGCGTTAAACGATCCCGAGTTCATCGTCGCCATGGGAAAAGAAACATTTTCCACGTGAAAAATACAGGTACCACCTATGCTCATAAATCAAATAGCGTCGCGCTTTAGCACCGACTATTGTGCTAATATTTCACTCGGCTCTTAGCAATGCTTCGCTGCTCGACCATTTCCTACGTATCTTGTACGTATAGATTAAAGTTCACACGGAGAAGCTCGAATACTTCGGTTAAAACGGATAAGAAGAAAAGGATGAAAAAATATAGATCAACATAGTGTGCTTAAAATAGACGTGATCATGACATTCACATACTGAAAAAAATTTTTGATATTTGTAACATGATATAATAATTATTATAATAGTAGTGTAATAATCATACATGTTATGTACTTGGAAAAACATTTTGCTTGAAATCTAAAAATTAATATAACTACAGATATATACCTCAGAATAATTTGTCATCAAAATAATTATGTAAAAAATAATTATGAAACAAACATAATGAGCAATATACTACAGAAATGTTTGATATTCTAAGCATTCAGTTTGAATCCTACGTAATTATTTTGATAATTCAACAAAATTAATTTTATTTGTATATATATATATATATATATAGAGCTAAATTTTTAAATACTTCAACACAATCATTTGTTCGTGTAATAATAATTATATTTATAATTCTATGAAAAAAATATAATTTAGTATTGAAAATGATTATAAATATAATTATTATTAAATACAAAATATGATTAACTTAAAAAGTGATATAATTTACAATTTAATTATGGAGTGTAATCATTTATAGTAATAATAACTATAATTTATAGTCATTTTTAGTGCTAATTATATATATTTTTTATAATATTTTTTATAATAGAACTATAAATATAATTATTATTACTAACATTACAACAATAATAATCATAATTATAATACTAAAATAGGTCAAATACTGATAACTTTTTTCATCGTCAGTGCCTTTAATTTTTGTAACAATTAGTATCACTAATGTTTCGAGAGATCCGTTTTATTACTTATAAATAGTAAATGTACATGTATTATTAGCGACAATATTTTTGTATATTCTAATCCAAAATTTTTTTTTAATCACTGATTTTAACATACGAGGAAAGTTTTTTAATATTCGTATTTATAATTACAGTAAAATAATTTAAGCAAAGCTCCATTTTGAAAATTATTACTGCTTTTAATGTTAATAATTATAATTATATTTATATTTCTCTATCAAAAAAATATACAGTTGGTACCAAAAATGAAGTTATAAATTATTGTTAAATTTTTTTTCTAATAATTGTAACCATTTTTTAATATATAGAAATAAACTCGTAGCGTATAATGTTCGCATAAAATTTATGCGGAATTTAAAAAGTAAAGCGATGTGAAAATTAAATTAAAAATTTATGCAGAATAAAATAATGGAGAAAGATGGAACATATACACGTATGAGTAACATAGGTAGTTTGTTTTTCATTTAAAAGTTGACATAGTCAAAATTAAAATAAAATAAAAAGTGATACGTAATTAATGTATACTGAAAAATGTGTAGAACTTTAAATATGCCATATTTCCGCGTAAACTAAATATGCTGTTGCTCGCATTATCTGACTCGAGTTTGTTCGTGTTAGCACAATCTAGCTACGATCCAAATTTCTATAAATTACGCTAACTTTAAGGAATTTTAGAATCGCCGAGATACTTCATATACACAGATACTTCATATGCGCTTACTATATACGTCAATAACGTTCTTTTTTCATATCTCTTAGCTATGATAAATGTCAAGTGAGATAAATCTAGTCGCAGGCTGCCACGAGCTTCTCGGCATTTATAAATATTCAGTGTTCCTCAGATCGTCACACCGAAAATATACCGTATTCCTGAGACTTATTTTGACCTCGAAAACATTCCATGAATTACTCTTCGTCGTTGATTTTATTCTTAGGATAGCAAAATCTTAGGATAGCAAAATAACATTTTCGAAGGGTTGACTTTTAGACGGAGCCTTGCATATGTGGATGTAATATTTATTCGGAATTCTTTTACCATACGAAAATTATAACCTCTTATGTCATCGCTCGACTCGAGAATTTTCATTGACAAATTTGGTCTCATAGAAATCGAATTTATTGTCAGCTTTTACGAATCTAAAAATCTAAATGCAAAATCTAAATATAATTTGAATATTTAAGGTGAAAGCCTCAGTAAATTTTTAAACTTGGATCTTTTTCCCTTTTTCAATTTTGACCAAGAAGACAAATTATGTAATTAATGATACAACAGGGCATCATAAAAAGTTTCATCGATAGCTTTTCTTTTATTTTTGTTCTTCCCTGCTTGTATTAAAGCCACAAACTTCTATAGTAAAGAAGCTGTGGTTAAAGCACATAAATTTGCGTCAAGTTCTAAAAAGAGCCAGTATTGCACAATTTTATTTAAGTATATCAGCATTAACTTTCTCTACTGTTGCATAAATTCAGTGATGTGTAAAATGCAAGTTTGTAAGAAATCTTGGAATGATATATATTTCATTTCAATGACTCATCGTTCGTGATACGCGTTATGTCATTACGTCAGATGGAGCCTGACGTTTTTTCAAGGCGCACATTTGGTTGGTATTTCATTGAGTCGTCGCGGATTCTCATTAACCTCCTTACGCGTCACCTGACATTTTACAACGATCACGTAACATATAATATACTTATTTTCTTAAGACAAAATGCACGAATTCCAATATTTCCTTCCCATTCGTTTTACACAGAAAAAAATTAATGAGACAATGAACGAGACATTAGTTAATAGATCGTGAAAATGTCAACCTAATTACTTCGAAGCTGAATCGATTTATTGTCCAATTCGATAAAAGATTTTACTTCTCTCAGCTTGGATTGCAATGATTGTCTCGATAAAATTACCGGGTCAATTGTCGGCATTTTGCGGACAATACCGTTCGAAGTGACAATTGTAGTGAGAAGCGCAAGACAATTTTAGTCAATCGATTTTCTGTCTATCTATTTTCGTCGCTACTGATACGTGTGCCTCGACATAACAGCTGATCCGTATAAATTTGTTGACTCATCTTAGGATAGATCTACTGGAAGATATGACGAAGCATCATACGTTATGTCATTGCCGTCTGTAGATGAATAGCAAGAATATAACGGTACTTATTTTCGTTCCATTTTATTGAAACTTTATTTTCCACGAATTGCTCGCATTTAAAATGTAGAGATTCTAGAACATGTGACATGTGAAGATCATAAATCCTGGAAACTTCAACTGATCCACATAAATTTGTTGACTCATCTTAGATGACAGACCTACTGGGAGATGTGACGAGACGTCATGTGCTATGTCATTGCGGTCACGTCCGTAGATGAATATCGATGTAACGGTATTTATTTTCATTCCATTTATTGAAACTTAGCTTTATTTTCTATGAATTGCTCGCATTTAAATGTAGCTTCTAAAGCGTGTGACATGCGAAGTCCTGGAAATTCATGCTCATATCGGATTTAGTCTTCGATGATCTTTATATGTGTGCTTTTCTTGGAAAAAATATGATTAATAATTGCGCAAGCAGTACAGAGGAAATTGCCTATAAAGCTGTTAACCGATTAGATTTGAGAGATAATTAGTTAATTAATTAAAGTTAATTAAGTGTGAATAGAATGAATAACAATATCGAGCTAATATGAAATGTGTGAAATAGTGTCGAATAATTACTATAGAATTCCTGTAAATCGATTTATGAACGAAATCAGCATGAATATTTCAATAATTCAATTGTGATTAATGTAATGTAATATTCTCAATTATTATTAGCAATGTATTCTCTCAGCGAACACATTTCCAGTTAACATTGGAATTGGCGACATAGCTTTCCATGCTGCTGACCTTTTTAGTGCAGAAATATTTCCATTTCAATTTTAAATTCAAATAAAATTCACGCGGTCCACAGTTGCGCACAGTTTATAGATGAATTATTGGTTCATCGCAATGTACAATGATCCCGAATTTTCAATAACGAAGCACAAATTTGAAAAATTGTCCGTGTATTTCAGCAATGTTACGTCGATTTTTACTATGAAGATGTCATTCTATTTTTTCTGGATTAAATCTCATGTCTGCAAACGTTAATTAAAAATTTCTAGAGTCTAAGCGTAAGGCTTTAATTATTCTTTTCGACGAAAGCGAAAACAAATATGAGTACGAAAATTAACTGGTTTCTGCAGAGACGAAATACGATATTTTTATAACCGACTCATTACTAGCTGAACTTTTTTCCTTTAAAGTTATAGAAACTTTCCACGGAGTTCCATTAACCTACTACTAGATTCGATGAAAACTCATCATACAACCACTTGAACTGCACAGTCCAGGTTTTTACTATGACACCTTTAAGTTTCTGAAACATTCCAAGTTTGTTGCATATTTAGAAGTTAAATTAGGAGCGGAAAAATTTGAAATGTTTCACCTTCATTTTTAACATTTTCTTTGACAACTAATAATTTTTTTTATCCGTTGTCAATTTGATTACTCTCGTACGTGTTTATCCAGCATACATATATGATGCTATACATATAAGTCAGATCGTATCTTGGATACATTACGTTTTATTCTGGAATAGCAATAATTTTTATGATAGAGTGCCATAAAACTTATCTAAGTATCAAATCTGCGTATTATGAAAGATTACATGCTTATCTTTATGGAAAAATGATCTTGCTGAAGTATCTAAAAATTTAGTAGATCTGAAGATTATTCTATTGGACTTAAAAAAAAAATTATGTAAAAAACTCAAGCATAATGAGTAATGCTGCAAAGAATTTTGACATTATAGCAACTAGTTTGAGCGTTTTACATAATTATTTTGATAATCCAATAAAATTATTTTTAGATTTATATCTAGCTACTTTTGAGATGCCTTAATAAAATCGTTTTTCCCGTATTGAAACGAAATCCATCAATCTTGCAATTAAATATCTTCCATATATTTTTTTATATTATATATATATATATATATATATATATATATATATAT
>Ga0157364_1001590_pt1 | contig 19639 bp, 16 predicted proteins | sample AttsexASBM2_FD_111476 | JGI IMG/M metagenome (GOLD analysis project Ga0157364, IMG submission 111476) | Fungus gardens microbial communities from leaf cutter ant in Ribeirão Preto, State of São Paulo, Brazil - Atta sexdens ASBM2 | ecosystem: Host-associated > Fungi > Mycelium > Unclassified ...
CTCTACTATGCTAATCCTAAGCGTAAAAAATTGTGGGTAAATCCAGGCCAATCTTCTCTAAAATCATCATCATCTCTAAAACGTAACATCCATAGAAGTAAGATTTTTTGTTGTGCAAGTGTTTTGGTTGACGCATGAAAGCGTCGTATATTATGAGCTATTTAAACTAAATCAAATAATTACTGCTGAGCGGTATCAACAACAATTAATTGATTTGAATCGTGCTTTGAATCAGAAACGACTAATAACAACTCAAAGAAAATGCAAAGTGATTTTGTTGCACGACAATGCGACTACACGTTGCAAAAACAGTTAAAGATACATTAGAAGCATTTCAGTGGGAAATCTTACCACATGTCGCATATTCATCAGACTGTGCTCATTTTGATTGTTACTTATTTTGATCGACATAGCACGGCCTTGTTGATCAGCACTTCAAAACATATGATGAAATAAAAAAAATGGCTCGATGAATGAATTGATTCGAAGGACGACGAACACTTTTTATCGCTGAATCCACTTATTGCCAGAAAAGTGGAAAAAAGTTGTGGCTAGGAAAATTTTGAATAAAATATAATTTAATATCTATCCTAAAATAAACGTGTTTTTTTGACAAAAATTCCCTTAAAATTAACCGAAACTCCTATATATCAGCAAAAAAGAATAATATTTATAGGACATTTTAACATTTTACAAATAAAATATTTAATTTGTATTTTTTATTTCTGATAAATCTATCAAACTGTTTTTTTTTTATTAATTTCTATATCTCTATAATTTATATGTATACATAAGTGTGACAATGCAAGCCCAAAAGCCAAAAGGCTTTCTTCACTCGATTTCTTAATCCTTCATACCTCAAAAAAATAGGACTTTATATTTCTAAAATCTTTTTTTAAAATTTAAACTGTCATTTATCTGTAGTAAAAATACTCTTTTTGCGCTTGTTGTTTCTTGGATGTCAGCTTTTGCGATTTTTTTTAAATATGTTAAAATTAAAAACTTTAAAAAGCCACTGCATTTCCATATTCTATAATGTTTAAAGTATGTTCAGTAATTTTTGTGATTTTAAAAAACCAAAGCTGTAAAAATACAGTAATCAATTAAAATGTTGGGATCATTTTGCCTTCTGTATGACCAATATAAAATTCTCAGGAGGTGTGACCACGAAGAATTAACTAAATTTTTAAATACCAAATGGCTGAAAAACTTTGTCCAGTCAAAGCGATACATATTGACAGATAATAATTTTTTAAGTAGTTTTTGCAATTAGTGACTTTCGCATAACGCTGCATTATCGCATTTATCTATAATAGAGCAGTAAGCCTTAAGTCTTAAGAACCTCGGAATTTCTTAAAGTAAAAATATTTTTGAAATATCAAAATTGTAATTAAGCATTTTAGAAATATTAAAAATATATGTAACGTTTTAATACAAAATATTTTTAAAAAAGGTGATTCCAAAAGGGAGAGACATGGCCCCCATATTCCCCCCTCGTGGCTCCGCCAGTGATCACGCAGATCAGATAAAAGGTGTTTGAAGCACCGACTAATGTGATCAACTGACTTCACTGTGTGCATATCGTATCATCTTTGTCACTGGTGACTCAAATGGCAGGAAAGTCCCAATAGAAAATCAATACTATTTATATAATACATGAACGTAATTTTCCAAACGTCATACAGGTAATAGCTTATGAAGAAAAAGTGATTAGAAGTTTATGAAATTCTTTTATAATTTAGTTAGTTTTAAATAATTAAAGTTTTTATTTATTTAAAATTGATTAATTAAACACACACACACACACACACACACACACACACACACACACACACACACACGCGCGCGCGCGCGTTGCAATATGATCATGCAAGTAAGATATTCGAATATCTTGTCGTTTTTATCAGTTTTTATCAGTTTTTATCCTGTCAACTGTACCCTCTACCCTATATCCTTCTGTCAACAAGTTCCCTCTCTAACAGTTTATTCTAATAGTTTACTCTCTAGATCTTCTTCATTTCACAATTTTTGAATTATCTCAAATATACTAGCTTCTCGATTTTCTATTGGAAATTTTCTGTTATTTGAGTCAATGGCGGCAAGATGATACGATATACATACACACGAGTGAAGTTAGTTGATCGCGATAATCTTCGCGATCTTTAGTCGGTCTCTCAAACGTACCCTTTATCTGATCTGTGTGGTCCATCGACTAGCATATAGGATACTGGCGACTGTGTTGTCAAAATCTATCCCGAGCGAATCTTCGATCCCTGATCCCCTGTGGTGCGCTTGTGCATTGTTGTTTCGTTTGGGTCTGCCTCGAGAGGTCTTAGGTCTACCTACAGAAAGAACAGCGATTGGTCCGCTATAACTTATTAATATATCTGTCCCTCCTTTCGTTTCCTCCGACATGGGCAAATCTTATAACGCTAGTCAGATCTGTCACCCCCGTGGGAACGGTTGCGAACATCGATAGCGAGCGACGAACGGAATAAACGCGATTCGAACATAAGACTCGAGCATCCGGAACAAGAATATTGCAAACAGATGCGATTCTATTTTCCAAGAAAGGTACTTAATTTTTCATAAGAAAAGAAGAAATTGTGCAAGAAAAATGAGAACTTATGCGAGAATATTCGCACATAAAATAGCGTGCCTGTACGATACTAATGATATCGGCACTGATGAGGCAAAAAAAGTGAAGTTGCATGAAGTTGACATATATTGCATGTTTTTCTAAATGCGACGCTTATGGCAGCGTATGTATAAATTACATCTTGCTGATATGGTTGCTTGATTATCCACGCGTTAACTCGAAATGACGCGAGACTACAGATTTTCTGTCGTGATCGCGATTCACTAGGATTCAATTGCTCACGAAGGCAAGATCGCGGGTTGTAATAGATTCCACGAACGGATACGGATGACAGAGGTATCGAGATTGTTTGCGAAAATGCGTGCTTCTCGCACGCACATGTATCGCTTGTTTCGGTTAAGACATCGTCCGGTAGCTAGACAGGTTGACAGGGACTGAACCAATTACACGGAATATTATCCCGCCGACGATTTGCCCTCCCCTGCAATCACCGTGATTAGTGTTGCGCCGACGCTCGTGTACACGCATCTCGTAACTAAGGCTAATTTGTAAATTCTCGCGCGTATTACACGCATACATCGACCGGGTTGCAGATGGCTTATATAATTAGATAGGATCGTTTGGTCGGATGCGCGAAAGATCTGGTTGTCGCGGAACGAGAGTGGTCGATACGAAGCATAACTATGTGCCTTGGAAATTATTCGTGAGTATAAAATTGGATAAGAAAAGGTTTCATTATTTATCTGATTTGATTTCTAATTTTAATGCTTATTGAACAACAAACGTTATATATACATGTTTTAAAAATCAACGAATATTTGTATTCGTGACAAGTTTGAAGAATATTTGTCTGGTGATTCACTTCATCCAGATTGATTTAATTGATCAAAACAGGAATTACTATACAAATATAATATATGTTATTAACTTTTATAAGATGGGAAAGCATTATTATATTGGCGCTGAAAGAGTATCATATTTTGAAGCAAAAAATATAATAAAATACTGAATTAACAAATTTTACTCAACGAAAAGCTGTAAGATTTCAAAAATTAAATTCCATCTTCTAAAAAAATTAACAGTCACGTATAAACTGAGAATAAATTTTATTAAATTTTAATAAAAATTTATTTGAATAGTACCACAACTAAATATTTACTTATAGTAAATGAGTATTTATTCATTAAAAACATGATAGTTAAATCAAATTAATTGTTCTTGTACCAAATAAATGTATCTTTATATTTAATAAATATTAGTTAGTAATATTTAAACAAGTAATATTAAAATTTAATACATTTTGTTCACAATGTATATGTAAATATACATATACATTGTATGGGTATTTATATGTAAAAAAAATCGACTTTGACACGACTAATGATTAGTCTTAATTAGATTTGGCGAAATTTATGAAATATAATATAATTATTTATCTTTTATAATTTTAACATAAAACATTTTAAAACGATAGCTGTAAGTAGAAATCGTGTACCTATAACTAGACATTCTAAATTATATATAGATCTTTCAATTGCATATCGACTTTCTGTCAAATGATTTAAAATAGTACGTATGTCACTTGATTTATCGGTGCTCGAATTCCACACGTAGCAAATATCAAATATCATAAAATTAGTCCCGCAAAATCGTATTCGTAATAATCCTACATCTGCACTATCTTTTAGTTCGCGAGACGTTCCACGACAGGCAAGCGGGCAGGTAGGTAGGTTCCTACCTGGAAACAGGTAACTACTTATTGTCACCTCTAACGAGGCCGCAGCAAAAACTGAGCTATTCGCAGGTGAGAATGCTGCCAGGTTATGAAAGTATCAATTACCTTCTACATTCAGTTCCTTAATGAGGGGAAAAGAACTACAGATTACGAGGGTCCACGAGAGTCACTCATAGTGAGGGTTCTTAGATCTGTTTCGATTTTTTCCAAAATTCCGTTTGCAGTCATTGAACAACGTGATAAAATGTATATGTAAATATAATTATTCAACTTGTGTGTTTCGTAATTTATCCGCGATATCTAATCTTATATTATGTTGTTATTTTTCTCTTATGATATATATCTTGAGTCTTGACATGTAATAAAAAAAAGATCTTTGATCTTAATGAAACTTGTGAAGAAGATCCGGATATGATTTTAATATAAGATTGTAAATGATATTAAAATGTTTATATAATTTTATCTCAATCGATCTACGTAGGTACAGCATGAACTCTCGAGTTTGAAAACCATAGAAGGCAGGATTCGATGTCGTATCCAGTGACGTCATTCACTTTTCTGATGTCCCATTGTTCACAGAACAAGCGTATATCGCTAGACGAAGAAGAAGGCGAGCAAGAGTCATTGCAGTTCGAACAGCAGACCGGTAGGCCTTCCTGCGGAGGAAGGCGGTAGGTTGGAACACGATTCCTGCGTTGGTCGCAAACCAATCATTCAGTAATATTATTGATTAATAGGAGCTATTAACAGAAAACATGATATACTTTTTGGCCTGTAAATTAACATACGATATTATTAATTTATTTTTACTTTTAAATAGTCTAAGATATTTTAGCACTTTTGTAGTGTTAGGCGAGATAAAAGAGCTAATTCTTCTATTCTTCGAATATTCTTTCATTGAACTCCTAGTATTTAAAGGTTATTGAAAAGTTCTGGGTTTCGGCACGCGTCTCTGATCCAGAATCGATAGAGACCATGACCATGGTAGCGATGATGTCATCGTCATCGGGGACTTTCTCTTCCGCGAACTTTCGTACGCGATATCTCTCCATGAGCATGGAGGTGTAAAGGCTTGGGAGCCTTTCCATTCATGAATTCAGCCTGTCTTCGAAGGTGGGAATAGTTCAATAGTGTGTAGGAGATAAGAGAGAGCATCACGTAAGTATGCGAGATTGCGCAGATCGGGGATATACACATTTTAACTACGTACTTTATGATAAGGCTAATTCTAATATTTTCCTGTTAATATTTTTGCTGCATGACAATTGTGATTGGGACAATTTTATTAAATGCGGGATCGTTTTATGAGATCGATATACGATTTATTGATATGTCAATTGATATGCCAAAGAAGTGAGTCACTTACTGGTCACTTTTATGATGTTTAATAGATAAGAACTAGTGCAATTGGCAAATAACAAATGAGTCAGTGTTAATTGCAGACATTTACAAGCTAGTCTTCAGCAGCCGAATTAATTTTACAGTAATATACACATATCGTGCTAGTTTTTATTTATTTTATGAGTAGTACCAGTTCGTTGCAATAAAAATTCATCAAAGTTCACTGAGTCTTTTTAGGACTCCAAATTGGAAGGTGTCGACTCTTTCTCTTGTAAATGAACCCTCGAAAATATTTATCTAATCGTAAGTGAAAAACCGGTCGGAGTGCAGACCATGGAACGAGCAATAACGTGTCGAGGTATATGGAACACGTGGGTCCTCTTGAGTGCAACTTACAGTAAGAAATAATTCTCAGTGTTCTTGGTGACTGCTTAAACGTCCGATACATCTTTCATTCGCGACATATGGAAGTAGATGGTAGAATTTTATGGTGACAGAATGCTATCGGTGCGAGCATGGTGGTCGCTGGTTTCGAGTGTCTTAAGCTGTTTCATTTTTTTCGATTATATCGAGTGCCACCCGGTATCAGCCGTCATCCAACATTCTCGATACCTAATGGCTCATATTAATCGACCGGTGCAGCGATTATCTGCGTCACCGGTCGAAAGTTAACTAAGATTACGTGACTGAATTAGGTCGCCTGCGGCTGCAATTAATAACGGGATGACACGTCCATTAGCCAAGAGCCGATGCCGGTCTGTCTGAATGTCCTGCTGACAAACTTCCACCCCATATGCATATGTCTTCATAAATATTCCACGGTTGCGTATTACGAGGGCAGGGTGAAATATATATCTTGAAATACTCGCTACTTCGCGTGATCTATTTCATTAACAGATAATCTTTGAAAGACGTACCGTATCTTGTATTAAGAATGTTCGAAAATATTTTAATAATTATACGAGTTTTGGTAAATCTATACATAAAAGATTTATGATATCTAAAATCTTTATGAATATAATGTCGAAATATTGTCATTCTATAGAAATTATATTGATAACAAAATTTTTCATTTTATCAGTGATACAATTGTAGCGTTATTCCAAATAGAGAAAGATTATTATAATACTTTTACAATCTCAGTATTGTATGAAAATAAAGATTCTTAAGAAATTTTATTATATTTGTAGGAGATATAATCATATTTTTAATTAAGAGAGAAAGAACTTCGTCCTATGTAACATCAATTAGCTTACGTTAATTAATCTAAGTTATCTAATCTAATCTAAGAGTTATGTAATCTTATATTACATACAATATTTCGACATTATATTCACATAATTAAAGATTTTAGATATCATAAATCTTTTATGTATAGATTTACCAAAACTCGTATAATTATTAAAATATTTTGTAATAATAGAACAGCATAATAGTGCAGGAAAAGTTTATCTTCGTCAGAGAACGTCTTTCTTCCGTCTGCTAGAACGCGAGTAATTTCACTATTTCACATTTTCTTGTAGTACTCGAAGTGAGCCTGTGCTAAAAATAGAAGAAAATTAACGCCGCCTCTGCAGACTGCAAGCATCCCTTATTGTATACTCCAAGTCGCTTGTACGAGCGGCTCGTCACGTCTCGCCAAGGCATTCTTACGTCATCATCAGTACGACGTCACGATGACGTTGCGACTGTATGACAACATCTAAATATTTTCCTACGATCGAATCGAACCTTCCAAGAAGAGATCCATGCGCACTCATTTCGTATCATTATAATTGGAAGAAGATCAACCGGAAGCAGTATGACACAATTCTGCACGTACGTTTGTTATTTCTGACTTTTCGCATAAGACGCAAATCATCTATCCGACAATCTAGGAAATCCCCGTGTACATATCGAAGAAATCTGTTACACAAGGTAGTCTATTTGAATTCTTCCAGTAGAATATCATTCTTAAAATCCTTAAGTTTAAGAATAAATATTTCAGACAAAAGTTCAGACAAAAGAATATTAGATATAGCTAAAACAATTTTTAAACAATTTTTTCCTGTTGCCCTGTATGTAATTAGAGAAATCATATTATTGTATAAGAAAAATGTATATAATTCCATTAAAAAAAATTTTCTCCCGATTTTAAGGACATTTTTTCAAAGTCAATTAAAAGGTCCATTTTCTTTTCCCTTTGTAAGCAATTTTTGTCTGAAACATTTTTGTCTTAAACTTAAAGATTTTGAGATATTTTACTGGATGGATTAAAATAGATCATAATTTACTTATATAATTTTCTCAAACTTGTACTTCACGTCATCTGATTTCAAATACCAATGTACATTAACAATTTAATTTGTTAATATCATATGATAATCATAATTACAGTTACTTTCTAGAGCTGACAGTAAGTCCATTGAACCCACCTAATCGTAAACGAATCGTTAACGAATTTTAGACACCGCATATTAATATCGACGTGACCAGGTCAGCAGCAAATGCGTTACGATAATTGTGAAATAACGAATTTATAATTTGTGCAAATGATACATGATGGTTGCGACCTTGTAAATTATATAGCATGGCAAAACAATTTCTGTCTGTCATTTTTAATCGTAAATCTATTTGTAAAAAATGTCAAATAATTTAATTTTCCTTATGTTATATATCTACAAATTTAGATTATTTTTATTAAGATATATTTTTCTTATGTACTTTTCTTATTTTGTGCAGTTAAGTTATGTTATTTCAATTTCTTGAAATTTATTAATATCTTTTTTTATTAATTACTATAATATAAATTGGTCTTACAAATCCAACGTTATTAACTGTTACAGATTAATTTTGATATCGGAACTCCGGAGATTAATTTTAAAATCGGGCATGTTTTATTTCTAATGAGAAAAATTTTTTTTTTAAATTAACGTAAATTTATGTAAGAAAAAGATCATTTGTTTATGGTGCGATTATTTACTACACAATTCTTCGCGCGTAAATGATCGCATTGCAATGTAAAATTCATGAATCACAGTTATACATTCACGTAATGTTTTCGTCTGAGCAGATTTCGTGATAAGATGCGGACGAGGATAAATTATTTTATCGATGATGGTACATTTAAACGCGATGGCGAACGTAAAATTCGCGATCAAAGCTGTAATGGTCACATTTAAATGTATATAAGTCACTTGTAAAACTAGTCGGCGCTGTATCGTCGTTGCGACTGCATAAGAAATCTCAATAATAATGTCTTCGTGAGGCACGCTCTTGGAACCTTTTATGAGATCGATAAAGCGATGAGGACGCAACGCGTGCGCGCGCGTTCACGCTGCGGAACGAATTAATTCTAGTCGCGTCGACACCCACAAACTGGTTACGATACACCAACGATCTTGGCAGTACACTTGACAGTAGCCGCGATCCTTCACGATCTTTACAATTGATCGAAGCTTCCGTGAGATCCCTTTTCAATACAACGGGTCGATTCTCTGCGAGGTAGTACGAGTCATGGGTGCAGGGGCGCATTCAAATGTAAATAATGGCTCTTACAACCGGATATAGACACATATATACAGCATAAAGTTCAAATTGTTTCTTGCAATAAAAATTAAATCAATATAATCTTTTCATATTTTTTCGCAGATATAAATAACAGATTTTGTAGAATGAAATGTGATACAGCGTAAAATATAATGCGTACATCAGATAAGAAAAAAATCTTTTAATATTATGCTAAATAATAACTGTAATATATGTAATAACATTAAAAAAAATTATGCCTAATATATTTGATAATACTTTGTGACTCAAATGAATTAGATTACAAATTCTGTTATTAAATCAGATTGATATTATCTGCAAGTTAATGATATTCCACAGATCCCTTACAGAAATTTAATACTGGAAGTAATTAATTATTAAGCATTGAACAATAGTTCTTTCATAAAAATAACAATAGTTCTTTCATAAAAATAAGTAATTAATTAGTATCTTTCAGTATTAAATTAAATTTTTGTGAAAGATTTTCACAGTAATTTGTACGATTTTCGAATGTGGGAATTTCTGCATTTGCGGCTTATTTTAACGAATTTTAGGCACCGCGTATTAATATCGACGTGACCAGGTCAGCAGCAAATGCATTACGATAATTGTGAAATAACGAATTTATAATTTGCGCAAATGATACATGATGGTTGCGGCCCTGTAAATTATATAGCATGGCAAAACAATTTCTGTCTGTCATTTTCCTGCGCTCACCGCTCCGTGTGGTGGACCCTGGTTTTTTGCACTAATCGTCGAAATTATCCTCGTGAGAAAATCGCGAAAAACGCTTCGCTCTCGCCCTCCCTTTGCCGGTCAGGTCTCTTTCTTTTGATCGATTCCTTTTCATCCTTACTTCAGTGCCGCCGTTATAAGAGCGAATACGCATAATGATACGTCATTTTGCGGGGATTCCTGCTCGTCTTGTTACTCATCGTTTATTGGTACAAATATTACAGACACCGGATACAAAAGCGACAGTAATGACTTTGGCCAAGAATGTTGATGACACGAAGATAACGTTTGTTTTCACAAGATGCTGGTCCCTCCTTGATCTTATCTTCGCAATCTGTTCTTTTGTCTCTATTTTAATTGCACGATCGCTGCACGTATCGATGTACTTACTTCAACGATCAGATCTCGCTGACTTACAAGGAAATGACTGAATTCGTTTTAGGCTTCAAATGAAAGTATAAGATGGCACCAAACATCAAAAAGTTTGATAATCTCGTTACTTTTATTTTCGGGGCAGCTGGACCTTTATGCCGTTGCACGTTTTTTCATTTCCTCCGTGGATGTGGGCCGGCTGTAATTATATAGGGCCCGCCGGCCAACGAGAACCGACTCCCACTTAAACATTGCGAGAGAAAAAGAAAGAGAGAGAGAGAGAGAGAGAGAGAGAGAGAGAGTATTAAATATTAATACGTATTTAAATAAACCTGCAATGAAACGAAGACATTCTTCCAGCAGTGAATCTCTGGCTGCCGAGCATTGCCGCATCTTGAGGTCTGCTCACAGAGTTCGTAAAACGGATATACGTATATGCGTATTTGCACTTTTCTTGTCACAGATATTGCGCCGTTGCTCGTAGAAACAACATTAGGTTTACGTCTCGTCAGGAGAGAGTTTTACATTTTTATTACACAGGACGGGATTTGTGGCAAGCATGTTAAATAACAACGATAAAAGACGCGTGCATATTCTCTGAAACTTTCAAGGTAGGCGGATATATACCAGACATAATAACGAATAAATGAACTGGAGATACGCGTATTGTGAAAAGAAAATGACGCATATTCACTTGCGACATATTCTTTTCAAATTCGAAAGTACACGTTTTGCGTTTTACGTTAAAAAAAATCGACTAGTCATCCTTCGACAGGACGATTGCACGCGATGTTGGGCACGAAAATTGCATTCTCCATTGACGTTCTAGGAAAGACCGATGGTCTTATGGAATGACGTGCATTTGTGAACAATAAGCGAAATAATTACATTATGCAATGAATTTGAGATTTTATCTAAGGATTTCCCCTATTCTCGCTGTTGAGCATTAAAAATAGACAATGTTATTTAATTTTCAGTTCTGTGACGTCAAAGATGTCTTATTAAATCTCATTAAACCGTAATACCCTGTAATATATATTTTCTATATTTTATATGAAACTTCAATAATTATATTCAGTTAAGTCGTACAGTCATTCTTCAATGTAATTGTTGAGATTTTATATTGACTGAAAAGATACTACAGTACGTATTAAATTGTAAGATAAATAAAAAAATATTATATATAATACATTGTTGATACTTGATTAATGAAAAAATAATTTTGTTGCTTTGTCGTTAAAGACTGATCGAATGATAGCTATAATTATCAACGCTGCGTCAAGATTTATCTTCAGGCGCGTTTCAAGTCGCGGTTAAATCTATGTGATGTCAGCACTTAGATCCCTATCCCCATTCCCGCTGAATGAGGCTGTCTGATTCTGAGTCTAATACGAAGATAATAATTAATATAAACAGAACGTGAGCAATCGAACAGCCATATTTAACGCTGAATGCATGGCGCAAATGTAGACCTTAGTATTTAGTTAGATGAGTATGCGATTGATTAATAACGTAGAATTTCTCCTGGTCAATGGTCGTACGTTGCGTACTTCTTCATGAGGAAGAAACAGAAATATAAAATCAGCTGGCGGATAATCGGAGAAAGCTGATCGGGAAATTTGCTGTGATAATAATTGGCACAGGTGCTTTCTTCTACAACTGCACACTCGCGGGCACGACGAGCAACAAAAATATATGTAATAACAGCAATTGATAGTAAATGACACGTTGCCTGATTCGATCCGAGACTATTGATTTTCTATCTAGATATAATCGGTATTCTTGGTAGAATGTATCTATTGGGTTATCGACGTTCGACATGTTTGTTAATTGTGTTCCAGACTGAACGACTAACGTCAAATACTGTTATTACTTTGTAGATATGAAGCAATAATGCGTAATGATTGTCAATGTACACAAATCACTTTCTCATTTTTCTCGAATAAAAATCTCTCTTAAAATATCTACCAAAAAAATAAATACATCAAAATATATAATTTGATAACTGTAAATGTAAATAAAATTTTCCGGAGCAAAGAAAAAAGAGATAATATTTCGCGCTTCTTAATCAAATACATGTAATTCAAGTAAACAAACATAAATAATTTATTATAGAGAGAAAGTTACGATACATTGCAGATATTTTAATATAAATAGGTATATAAAATTATACATATAAACAGTTTCTCTTTTATATAATGTTTATTTAAGTAACTACATTATATTCCAGTAAATAAACTGGTCACTTTCTATCTGTCGTTTGACAGTAAATTTCACAGCAGAAGAGGAAGCAGGAATGTAGTTATAACTCCCATAGCATCTGGCGAATACAGTCAACAGTCAACATATTTATGAACGGCTATACCACGATATTCGAGTATCCTCTTTCGTCGAAGATGATGGCCGTAAGAGGTGACGTTGATACGCGAATCTTGTGGTATACATCTGCACGTAAATGTTTCCACCCAAACTTAATAGGGCTAACAAAAGCGAAAATCTGAAACCACCTACAATCCCGGTAACCTCCTTGCCCATTGCGAGACTCCGTAGAGGAGAATATATCGTGAAACACAAACTCGCTGCGTGTCGCTGAAAGTATGCGCCTGGTGAAGCAAGGTAGTAGCGTTGATACAGAGATATGTAAATTAAGGCCGGCGCAGCGGAGTATATAACAGAATGGAAGGAGAAGAAGATGCGAAAGCTACGCGCGCGAATCGCTAAGGTGCCTTCCTGGCGCTCGCATGGACTAAAGGATGAGCTCGGATAAGCGTGCACTTTATTACCAGGACGCGCCCACACGACCTTATTAACCTGCTAACCGTGACGTCACGTCATTAAAATATTTCCTCCCTTGCTAGGCGATTTCCTTCCATGTTCTACGGTCTCCAGCAGCGACGATAACGTATTAATTTAGTGTCCTGGAAATACACATTTGTGCATTTATTTTTTGTAACTCTGTAAAGAGAATGTAAAGCGGCATATATATATATCTATAACTTATGATACTTTAAACAATGAATTCATGGCTTTAGATTTATTTCCCATTAGATTAATTTCATTGTTGTCACATTGAGAAACGTGATATTAATCTTTAAAGAATAATTATTTTTTAAATTTAAAAACTTATTCTTTAAAGAATAAGTTATTTTTTAAATTTAATTTTTTCTTGAGTAAATATTGTATTTCATGTTTCAATATGTGACATTATTTCAGAGCCACTATATAGTGGCTTTCTTGTCCTATAAAGATTAAAAGATTGATGTAATTTAAATAAGAATTATACAACATTAAACAAATTACGAAAACGTATAATTAACTAATAGTTTCAAACATAATATAGGTATGCACGGTTTGTAATATTAAACAGGAGTAGTTGGTAAAAAAACACATTCACCATAGCGGATAAAAGGTATATGATTGAAAAAAATCATTCTATCATTTGTCATGTCGTTACGTGAGACTGGGGAACGGTGTGAGTGTCGATCAATTAAACCGGCATCAAAACGTCAGGCCCAATGGCGGTATACACAAAAAAGAGCACGCGTGCCAAGCCGGTACTCGCTGTCGCCGGCGTGAAATATCGTAGCGGCCGATTTTTACGCGTCGGCAGAGCGTTTTTTGCTCCCGGCAACGGCGACCTCGGGAGAATGGCAACGGCGAATCTCATTCTTATAACGAGGCAACCTCGATGATCGCCGATTGCCGCCGGAGGAATAGGTGTAACGTTCCTACCTCTCGAGTGTCGTAGCGGGAGTTTACGGGCGGACAGTTATTTGTGCGCGACCCCCGAGGCGAGAGACGGTCTGCAGACGAAACGGAAGACTGAAGAGAGAGAAAGGATAGAGAAGGGTAACTGCAGCACGTGTGTACACCCTCTTACGGTACAGTACATGCTATCTCCTCCTGTCCGCATTCTAGAGATTTTGCAAAGAGTAAACACAGGCATGCGCATGCAAGCGCTATTGTACTCCTCGCCGCCGGCCGATTTCTCCTCTTTCTTCGTCTTCTTCGCGACTTATTCCCTTGCTTCCTTCATCCCCCTGCAACATTCAACGAGCGTCTCTTACTTTCTTCCCCATCGTCGCCATTCTCTTCTACGTTCGCTGCTCTTCGCCATTTCTTTTTCTTCGCGTCGCGATTACACGCGAAGGCAAACACGACGCTGATTTATCTGTCGGTCTCAGCAGGGACGCACGTAATTTACTGCGACTTAATTGCATTTAATTCAAGCGGCGCAACTGTAAATCACAGAGCGTCGCGCATTGCGCGGGTCAGGCACGCCTGTTGTCGATACGATGTAATTATACGTTCATCTGCGAGTCCGAGATGAGCATGCGAATAGCGATAGCGATGTCACACCGTGCTCGTTAACGGATGACGTATGATTTTTCCTACCAACAGCAATGTCACGCTCAATCGGCGTCTTCAAAGCGATTAAAATCTTAGAAGATTACGGGCGTAACTTCTATAGATAATAAACTCATTTTTAGTATGGAAGTAGTAGATAATATCATATTTTTAAAATATTGTTAATAAATATGTCAGTTGTGATTCAATAGAGACAAATTCTTTTGATAGTTTCTCACATTTTCTATGCATTTCATACATTACATTATGAATATTTAAATCTCTACAGAATTTGGATATTATCAACAAAAAAATATATAATGAAGATAAGTCATCAATTATGTTATAGTTATGCATTACAGTGAATGTTAAAAAAAATTAGAATATAAAATATAGGAATTTCATTTTATAATGTAGATCATGAGTTAAACAAAATTAAATCTTGATTTTAATTTTGATTTATAAAAAATAGACGGTTTATAAAAAATAGAGTCCGACCAAAACTTCTGCCGAAACACTCGACTACATGTAAATTTTAATCGAAACCAAAATTAAAAAATAACAATTCTATAAAGGCCATATAGACATGCTCACATATATCAAATACTTTTTCTTCGTAAATATCATAATTTATTGAAACAGTAATTAAATTTCAGCTGAAATCGAAAATCAAAATTTCGGTTGTATGTCAATTTTGGCCAAAGAATATAAATACTTCTTCATAAACATCATAATTTAATTATTAAAACAATAATTACACATATTAAAATAAATATTTATGAAGAAGAGCTATATTGTTTTAGTCGAAACTGACACAATGAATGTTCGTTTTCAGTTTCGGTAAAAGTTTCGGTCAGACTCTAATAAAAAGATAAAAGTATCCTATATCAAATAATTTTAACAAATAAATTTTAACTTTTAAAATATAAATCTCTTTATAGAAGATTAAAAGAATTTTTTTAAATGTATGACTGTATAGTCTTCTTTCATATAAATCTCTCTTTTGTCCATCCTGCATTAACGATGCTCGTTCACGACAAGATAGCGATACAGTCGGGATTCGTACGCAATGAAGATTCGCGCGGTGAGGAACGATGTAGCTCAGCGCGCTTATTAAATTTGCATATTGCAATTTATAGCACGACGCACGGGCATCCCTCCGATCATGATAGTATTGTCCCACCTCCATGAAAAGAACACGCATCGTCGTGACATTCGGCGCGAGCCACGACGAAAGTTTATCGTCGGGAACAACGCGCCGAGCACTGGTCCCAGGTCCGAGTTCGCGAATTTTGAACGTCTTATCGGTTGCTCGTGTCGGCGAATCGAGGCGAACGCGCGACAATAATTTCAAGACAGTCTCCTCGTAAATCTAGTCAGCGAACTGGTACCACACCTCCATTATGCGCCAATTTCTCTTATGGGCAAAAAGCATTGGGATTGGCAACCAATAAGCGATCTTACGGGCGTTACCAAGCTCGAGCGTTACACGCACGTGTCTTGACACGCGCGAACAGCCACGCATGTGCATTTTCATTCGTATGACTACGCACACACATATGACTGCTTGACGATCTCGATTCGAGCGCAAACGTCGCCTATGCCCGCGAGGGATTCTTGAAGTAATTCCTTATCACCGCCGAACGAGGCACGGTGCTTTAGATGGCGAGGCTGACGGCGTGCCGGAACCAGGGTGACTTTCAATACGTTTTAACGAACCTCAACAATTTTTTTTTGAGGAATCTAAAATCAGATTACGTTTCTAGGAAAGATATATGTGCACACTTGTAACTGTAATGACATTATTTTTGCATAATAATTTCGTGGTGTTAAACATGCGCAAGCACGAGCATATGCTGTATCTCCATACCACTGTCTAATATATTTAATTGTCTTGAATTAATTTCTTTATGAATTTTTGATATACGCGTGTATTACTGAATAATCTTAGAAAACTGACGGTAAAAATTAGCATATAAATTGATATTTGTACAGAAAGTTTCTTATGGCTGTGCAATTGCCGTATTGCACAATATTAATTATACTTGTACCATATAATATTAATAATTGATTTTTGATAGTCTCAAAATGTAATAAGACAGCGCTCTCGCACATGATTAGCTGAATACTGTCGCGTAAGGATGAAATGTTTAATCGTTAGTATTTACGATCAGTTAGCATCTTAAATAGATACGAAGAATGCTTTTAATATCTTTAACCGCAGGAGAGAACGTAGAATTTTTTTAAATATAAGTAAATATATTCGTTATGAGCTTATAGGGAATTATTGATATGGTAACGAGTGCGTGGAGTCGCAAAATATCATTAGCGTGCATTGGCGTAGAACGGAAAGAGGCAGCGGATAATTCGTTGGACGCCGAAGGGGACTACCTCCGTAGGCGGCCTCCGGTATCATTTGTTTTGCTCGAATACTACGCGCGCGATAGGACGCGTACTATTCATCTTATCCTTTTCTTTCTCGTCGTTTATTCCTTAAAAAGACTGAACGAGATAGCTGCCGGCATGTGGCAATACCTTTGTAAGACAGTATCACAAAGAGCAGAAAGTTAATCGCTGGCGAATTAAAGGTACGAGTTATTTTTCTTTGTATGCACGAGATGAACTGTTCGAAAAGTCTTTAGTATCCACGATTGGCTTAGTCATCCGCTTCACGACAGAAAGTCGATGTATCGCAATGTTATCAGCAGTGAAATGCAATAAGATGATAAATTCGACTGATATGATGGCCGAGGTGACGTTAATTCCGTGTGATTATCTCAGTGTTTACTTTAGTGCGACATGACGCGCAAATTTATATCCATTTACTACCTAATAATTTTGTTAATACATGCACATGTTTATCTTTCATGTGATATTGTTACGACAAAGGAGTTATTCTCCGGCATAACAAAGAAAATCTTTCAGCAAACTTAGATAATACAGATGACTTTATCTTATTTTTACACCTGTTCGACAACAACCGGATGTCGGATAGACTACAGTAAAGACACTAAAGATAGAAATAACGAGGAAATCTGCCGAATTTTGTATTCGAAATTTATTTATTTAGATGCCGATTTTTTTGTACATATATTAAATTGTACAATAATTTCATATATAACATATTGAATATTTTGAAGCATTGTTCTTGATAATTATATATATAATTTGAAAGACAATTGTGAAAGACCATTGTTTAGTCTCAACAAAATTAGACTTACCATTTGATGCTTTAATATATTTTTTATTGCATTTACTTAACAATATTAAAATTAAATATCAAATTAAAATTTATAAAATTAAGAGAATAAGAGAATTTTTTGAGCGTACGCATATGAAAGTATAAATGAACAGTTTTGTATCACTTCATGTTTAATAAGTACTCTTATGCATTAATAAGATGAACTGATAGCATTCGTAAATCAGAGATAAATTAGGTCATCGAGCGGCACCTTTCGCGGCAGCAGATTATTTTCACCGATGATACGGTGGCCTCGATTGAACCTTAAACCTTGGACCAGATGTTACCCTCCAGGATCTTGCGATTGATCCCTCCGACAAATGCGACCTTGTTCGTAGGTGCTCCACAAGGTGTAAGGCGGCTTGAGCTAAAAGGGTCGATGACGAGAGAGTTCGGAAATGTGCGTCCCACGTAAGTGAGTTAGTGCCAAGCCATCCTTCCTCGGCGAGTGCAGTCCTCATTCCGGGCTCCAAAGTTGGAGGACTCTGTGCGATTCGATAGGTGTCGCTGGCTGGTGAGGGATCAGGAAAGGTAAAAGAAATGACGGTGAAGAAGCAAGGAAGAGGAAGGATCAGGCTGGGACAGGACGAAAGCTCAGGTGTTTCCGTTTCTCGTGCTCGACTCATCTGCGCGACGGTTTGGCGAACTCGTTGTCGGTGAACTGGCGGCTTACAGTACTCATCTTGCCCCACTACTGCATCTCACGTCCGTCTGCACGCCCACGTCTCAGAAAGAGTCCTTAAGGTCTTTCTCACAGTCGTACGTTGAACCATTCGCTGCGTCATACGTGTTCCTAAGATTGTATAAAGCGTGGAAATATCTCAATTGTAGAAATTGTAGAATTGTCCTGCATTGTTACAAAAACTCTTGCAAGTGCACAAAGTATGATAGCTAGATATGAGTGATCTTCGAAATATTTATCTTTTTTATTTTATTTCATTTTATTTTATTTTATTTTATTTTATTTATTAAATTAAATATATTGGAACATAACTTAAATAATGATATAAAATGAGTAGATTTATCAATTCTGAATGATTTTGTAATATTTATTGTAAACAATTGTATTAGTTGAAATATTGCGAGACTTAAGCTTTTAATAACGCATTATTAAATTGTTAATCGCACGGGGCTTTGTTATAATCTGCTATACGATCTCGAGAATATAAATCTCCATAATAAGAAATATAAAACAAGTAATTACAAAAACTGCTGATTATGAGCAGAATAAATGAAAATAAATAGCACATACTTTTGACCAGTTCTTATAAAATCAATGCGCCAGGTAAAGTCCCAATGAGATTTATTAAGTTTCAGTCCTCAATGCTGGTACACAATGCTTTCTCATTGATATGGGCAACCATATTTCTGTTTTGACAAACGATTCTAGTGAACGTACTAATTACTCCCCACCATCAATAACATCTTTCATGTTGTATTCTATACCGGATATAGGATGAGAACCGATTTCCTTGTTGAATCGAGCCTCTCCTTTGTTCACGACTGTCGCTCGTTAATTTCTTAACGCGCGCACTCTGCCGCGAGCCTTCCCGGATGTGTAATGCAATAAAATATATCTCTTGATGTCGATCGGGCCTTAGCCTCCAACAAATTGTACATACGCCAACGTCGTCAACACAAACGCGATATGTAAGTACGTGAAGTATGGATTCACCGCGCAGAGCGTAAGTTCAATGCGGCCACGGAATGTCTTTGAGAAAGGCATGGGCGATTACAACGA
>Ga0157364_1001592_pt1 | contig 19621 bp, 11 predicted proteins | sample AttsexASBM2_FD_111476 | JGI IMG/M metagenome (GOLD analysis project Ga0157364, IMG submission 111476) | Fungus gardens microbial communities from leaf cutter ant in Ribeirão Preto, State of São Paulo, Brazil - Atta sexdens ASBM2 | ecosystem: Host-associated > Fungi > Mycelium > Unclassified ...
CCTTTATTCTTTTACTTAAAATTTTAATTTGAATATAAAATTACACGAAGATATCCAAATTACCTTACTTTAGCAAGATCATCAGAGAGATAATCCATCAGTTTCTGATGCAAACGTACATATAGAACATATATTTTTTATGATTCTGACTTGCCTGTAAGTGTAATCGCTTAACTGCTGATGCAATCCATAAGATGTGCTGCCTCTGAGCTTGATTAAAGTTTGTTAAAAATATGTTTTAAGGAGAAAATGAAAACTATTGCCCAAGATTTTGCTAAAGAATGTATTAAGTAAGGTTATGATCTCAGGATAGGAATGCGTAATCAAAAATATTTGTGTAATCATATTCACAAATATATTCATTCAAACAGAATAAAAAGTGTATATTCATTTTTCATGAATACAAAAAAATTGTATTTATATTTGTTTTTATATTTTCATTATTCATTCATTTATTCGAGTATTGGATATATTCATCAAACACACTAGCTAATTATAAGAAATATTATATCCACTTGATGAACTTTTCACAATCTATTTCGTTTCTAAAGCATTGAAAAATAACATATTCTAAATACAGCATGCACACAGTTTGTAAAATAATCTACATTAATGTCGTTATTAAATTTCCTTAGCTGAAATTCTATTTCGTGTAACTATTACGAGACTAGCAGCCCGCCCGTATTCCCTTTATTTTTCACGGAGGCGCCGCATACACGTGGCAAGCAACTGCTTGGCAACGAGCAACGACCTCCTCCTGTGCAAGAACAGGAGGCCGCAAAGCGTCGCGGATAAGAGTCACGGGGAGGCGCATTTGCCGAGCGAAATGCCCGTTTCGTCGCGGCACGGCGCGGCGCGACGATGACGACGTAGTACAGCGACGACTGGACGAAGAGTGAAGAGAGGAGCGTAACGGAGAAACAGAACCAACCGGAAACGGACTTTGCGAAGGCACAAGTAGAAAATGTCAGGGAAAAAAAGCCGCGTCAAGGTCCTCAGGCAGATTCGCAACGCGGCTTAAGTCGTGTCACACACCACCTGTCGCGCGGCTAAGGCAGGTAAATGCGCACTCTTCATCATCATCGCTCGCTGGAACCTCGCGGAAAAAGCGTCGACAATTCCGTGAAAGATTCTCCGTTCGTGTCTTATATGCGGAATCGGTAAAATCAGAAGGGAATCCAATGAAATTTCGCTCGGAACTCATTTCACTGTCTAGCCGTAACGTGAATTTTTTACGCGGTGATATGTACTTTCTGTTTTATCCTCTGTTTGCGATAGTAACTTAACGAATATTTCATCCCTTATAATTTTTATATCGTAATTTTTATATATAAGAAATATGTTTTATATGCAAGGCTAAAAACGCACGAGCGTAATTGGCTTTCTAAATATTATCCAAGTAAGCTCGTCGCATTCATCACTAAAGCGATCATCAAAAAATCGTATGCATAGGGATTGTAATTTCAAATTGCAGCAAGTACAGAAAGACAATCGATTCGACGAAGAACAAATCGTAACCGGCATTTGATTACCTGTTGCGTCACACCTGTTGCTACACGTACGTGTACCACGTGATTTCGTAGTGACCGTGAAAAGATTTTCTCGATTGCTCTGTACTATGTATAGTATTATAATCTATACATATAGATTCGTCTATGTAGCACATAGAAAAATAAATATATATTATTGATGTATATATATATATATATATATATATATATATATATATATTAAATAATATATATATATATATATATTAAACTAATAATATAAATAAAATATAAAGAAATCAATCTATAAAACGTAGAAATAGATATCAAGTTTTCTTCTAATATATTTTTAAGTAATATAGGAAGGAAGAGAGTAGTATAAGAATGCGGTTCTGAATACAGTTTGTACTGAACGTGACGTTTCAATTCGTACGTTTTCAGCCGCGGAGAAATGAATATTTTTGATTTTCCCTGTTGATAAAACACCTCGATCGTGCTCACGTCCTCTCAGGAATCTCTCTCGATCTCATTGTTCGTGGGCAGCAGGGCAGAAAGCGGCGCTTCCGGTTTCAGGTTGAGTTGCACGATGCACGACGGTCAGACGAACGAACGGACAGGCCTGGCTGCATCCTGACTCCCCAGCTCAGGTAAGCACCTGCGCCATGTTGAGCATGATTTAAACAGAGTGGAAGGGAAAGCACGTAACGTTTCATTTCTGCGCGAAATTTCTCGATAGTACCGTGTATCTTTGATCTTATATAATTCTCTGCTTAAACAAACAATTGTTAAGATGTTTTCATTCGATTGTACTTTTTTTTTATCGTAAATATTTCGCGATTGCATTCATTCATAATTCATAACGTAAGATTTCACCTGTATAATTAATGCGACGCGCATAATTAATAGCGGACGATGAAGTTCTGAAACGTTAAATCCTCTCGCATGGAAGAGCGAACCGTGACCTGTGCGTGCGCATAACAACGTTATTACTTTTCTTTTTTTAGTGCTTCTGCATGGTACCCGCGGAAAATTGTCGTAGCAACGGGAAGTGAATAAGTCAGCGCGGAACCGGAAGTCGCCGTGGGATCGCTCACGGAGGCCGCTGAAAATAGCGAAATCTTCGTGCTCCCTGGGAACCGCCGATTAGCTACACGCGCGTGTATATTTTTTGCCTGTGTCGTGTGTGCAGGCAATCATCGTGGCACACGCACACACAGAAACGTGACGTGCGAGTGTTGAAAATACAGTACGCGGGAGACACAAAACGTTAGACGAATGCGCAGATAAATCCTTTGTGGCTTTTACGACTACGCCACAGAAGTGTCTTTAATCGTGAGAAAATAAAGATCATCTCCTATTCAGCCAATCCATTGAAAGCCGTCGTGTTCTGAGTAACAAAACTTGAAATGGAGATTAGGGAGAGAAGTCGAATCATTACGTTATTGCTATGTTCCACATTACACAGACGCAAATAGAAACGGTTAATAAAGGAGTTACCTGTACACCACTACAAGGTAGGTTGATGACTCATGCTAATCATTGTTATGCTATGAAAAACGTCGACTTTTAACTATTGAGAAAAGTATATGAAGCATACTTCGTCTCCAGTCTTAACTGTTGTAGCTCCACGTCAAAGAATATATAATGAAGTGGTCGAAGGCGCCAAAAATCTAATGAAGCATATTAATCAATGACACGTCAGCGGATGCAACATCCACGGTATTTAGACGCTACTTATAGACAAATATTTGGCAAGTATAATTGAAGGATTAACAATGATACGATAATGAGAGGTGACTTTACAGTAATGTATTGGAGCGATGTATATTACTCTTTTGATTTCTAGGTACCGAATTTGATCTACATCCAGAGACCGTGGGCGATGCTGACGTCACGCTGACCAATGACTTCCTTGGCTCGGAGTCCTTGAAAAATAAATATGGGCACTTTTTGCGGTAGTGATTCAACGTCGCAATTTACCGTTGTTCATTCTAAACGACGCGAGAACACTATAATAGTCGTAACGCCAAGACTATTTTACACATCCAATATATTGTATGTTCAAAATCGATAACGCAATTAAATGGATCAAAGAGAACAAAATTTTTTTTTAATTTAAGAAAAAATGTATATGCTACTTCCACATTGACAAATATCACAAAACTTATTTAGTAGTATTTAGTAGTAGTAAAAAAAATAGAAAAAAATAAACTTTCAAAAAAAACGATATGAAAATTTAAGAAAGTGAAGCGAATTGTGAAGATCTGACACTTTGTTTATGACAGTTGGCTTATGTTAATCATTTTAGACTAAAATGTGTATTTCTTGAAATATCGACTGGTCTTCCTCGTTAGCCATCTTTCTCCATCTTTCTTCAATAACGGACGAATTCACGATTGTTTTAACGGATCATCAATCTTCGATCATCGTCATTGCAAAAGCTAATATTGACTTACAATCAAAATCAGTACCTCATAACAAATATATCGATCACGACGGCTCATTCACGTTCGTAAAGTGACGTTAAAAGTGTTCGATCTCGCAAAAGCGGATACATTTATTTCGCGAGCTGCTGTAAATATCGCTTTTAGTTGATATATTGTGGCGGTCATTCAACACCAACTCTATCCAAAATATTAATAGCGCTAGTCTAAAAAAAATTTGTAATCGAGTATCAATCTCTCTATTAAGCTATATAGCTAATCTAATTAGCTTTTCAAAAGTGTATCTCATTAAATACATAGTGAAAGGTTTTTTGTGAGCGGCTCCTAGATATTTAATATTATTGTACAATTATTTTGTACAATTTTGTATAATATTATTTTGATTTTATCTCTTTTAAATAATTCCAAACAAACTGTTTGTAGGCTTAGTACAGCTTCTAGATGATCAATATTTTGTAATATCAAATATTGCAATAACATTGATTATCTAAGTCTACAGGCCGCTTTTGCATTTCATACGAAAGTCATACAAAAGTTTTGCTATTTGTATGTTATAAATACATTAATAAAAAGGCATCGCACTAACGTTCCGGCAGATAAAACATCTCTATGTTGGTTGATTGGGTTAACATAGTTCTTTTGTTGCGTTCCATTGAGTAATCAATGAACAGAGCTTTTATATAATGCGGCACACATAAAAGCAGTGTTTATTCCATCAGCAAAAATATACCGTGCGTCGTATCGCTGTCTTATAACCGCAAACTATTTCAGTATACGCTCGTATAAAGCTAGTATATGTAATTATTAAGGCTTATACTTGTCTTGGCATCGAATGACATAGTACGATAGGATTTCCGGGAAACTATTATTTTTAGTTCGGCCTGTAATCAAGCCGTGTATTACAGAACGGATACTGAGACAACGATATCGAGATCACGCAACGTGGCTTCAAGCTTTCGAACAAAGATGAAATTGTTAAACGTCAAGTGGTCCATTTTCGCGCCGTGTATGAATAAAACAGGTGTTCCTCAATAATTTATTTTGCAAACTGACGCAATATGTAACACTTAGTTATATGTTTCTATCTATTCCATTATGCAATAATTGTACAGACGTTGACGGTAAAGATCTCATGAGGCGTCAAATATCAGTTTCAAAAGCACATGGATTGTATAATTTATTGTCTTTGCATTTTACGGATTTTTTTCTACAATTTCGAATCAATGGAATCGAGATCCATGCGCTCGTTGCACGACTTACGATAAGTAACGATACGATTTTTCCGTTGAAATCAACGAACGTGCTTTTAACGCATCCACGAATCGGGAATACTTAGCGATAAATATAAAAGCCGCGATTTATGGAAGCTCGCTGGTAGCGGGATTCGATACATGTCGTCAGTCATCGCGACGTCGAGCGTCGGTAGCAAAATGCATCTGGACGATCGCCAAATTCAAAAATAAGTCGAAATTCAAAGGAATCGCCCGATCGTCAGGGGCTTACTCTGTTCGTTGATCGTTTTGCAACGGCAGTAACGTATAGTCAATTTACGAAACACTGAGACGACGAGGATATCCGTTTCCATGGAGTTTAGATATGTGCTCTCAGACCTCGGCTGACAGGAGATCTTTAGATGTTTGTTTCTTTATGCAATAATCTTTTCCTTCTATGAATATACTAATAAATATGTTGGAGCCGCAATTATCGTCCAGTGATTCACAAAATCGATTTTCAGGCTCGTCAGGAGGCTCATCTGGAAGGGACGACGCGCGGCACGTGGAGTTGCGGTTAATCTCAAGATTTCTCTCGAATTTCGAGAGTAACCCCCGTATTTATGAGGTTGACGCAACCGTCTCTCGTCACGCTCGGCAAAACGAAAATGAAAATTAATTTAGAGCAGAAGATTCGTATTTTTATACTCGCCATACGATTACTTTTGTTTTGGAGCGCTATCCGTATCAATAATCCGTATCAAGCCGATCTTCTTAAAGATCGATTGCGATTCTTACAAATCTCTCCGGCTAGTGGCTACATGGTACAGACGAGATGCTCCTAGTGAGAGTAAGCGCTCGAACTGCCAGCGAATGGGGGGTCAAAGAAAAGAGAGGGGGCAATAGAAGGATAGACGGCCTTTTCAAACCCCTGGGTGACCAGTTTAGTTCTGGTTGGCATCCGAATAGCGACCTGCGTGCTGCACAGGGTCCAGAGATGACACGGTAATCATCCTTCAACCTTCAGCGTTTGGAGATCTGTCTGACTGAACGATTCGATAATACGATGGGAAAATGACACGAAATAACTCCGTTGCAATGTGCTTTGCTGATCAAAGCGCTTGTCAGAGATCGCATTGGTGTTAGTGCAGTCTTGACGTTTCTGGGAAGCTAAGTTTAATAACTACAGCAATCACTCACGTGCGCTGTTCAGCTGTTGCATGTCAGAGTTAAATAATGTGCTACTCCTGAATCGTAGAATTAAAAAAAAAATTAGAATTGTACCGTGAGAGACGCGTTTGAACTTAGAACCAACGATGACAGCTTAGTTAATGAAGTTGCAGAACAAGTATCTAGGAATACAAAGTAGTGAACGGGTGAACGCTATCGTTCCAATTGCAAATACCATTCGCATGCACGGTATAGCCTCCACGAAAGAATCGCGGCAGCACGCTCGCGTGGCGAGTTCGCCATCGCACTTTTTTTCTAAAATAATATTTAATCGAACCGATAAAATTCGACGATAAAACCATTCAATGCCATACGTAGAAACGTGAAAAGCAAACTCGTTTTTCACGTTCGAAAACGCGTTTTACCGCGGCACACACTTTTGCCGTTCGTTAAATGACTTGAGAAATTGACACACATATTTTCACTATTCCGAATGTGAACCATACGGAAGGAGGAACATTGATGGAGACATTCTTATTGACTCGCTTTCGAACAGTATGTTATGTTATGAGAATACTTCCTTAAAGTAATATCAATCGTGAGGTGTTTTAAAACTCAAGAAAAATTCGAAAAACGCGTATACGAAAAACGCTGTTGTCTTCAAAGACGGTCAAAGTGTCAGATGATTTCTATATATTTAAACTCACAATCATTATATCGAAGAGTAACAAAGTCGTTTCTCGGAAACCACGTTACAAATTGAAGTCACGAAGAGCAGATATGGGATCGAGTTCTCGTCGGTACGTGGTCTAAGAATATCGTGGAGTGGATCGTTGAACCAGAGCTTCCTTTCTTCTTTCCACGTCGAAGTATTCGGGAGAAATAAATCACAAACTTTCTCTGACAACGTTTCGGCTTGACAGTATTCCGTAAACGATGTCGGGGGACACCACATCCGACGATGAGGGATCACAGGAGGATCCGCCACGTTACGACATCGATGATTTGGAAATCATCAAGACTATTGGTAAGTTTAATATATATTATATTAGTTGAAAATCTGAGAGATTGAGATTATACTATTTTACACATTAAATTGTTTGTCTATCTCTCTCTATAATTTTATTTTAATCATAATTTTTCTTATCTATAATATTTTAGGTCATTATAAATGTAAGGAATAAATCGATACACAATTCTTGAATTGAAATTCTATAAAAATATTTTATCATATTCTTTTTTTAGAGAATTTTATATTTTGCTTATAAATAGCGCGATACAAAAAAAAAAGAAACTAAATTTATAAATTGTGTTTTAAAATATTGATATCTTACAAAATTACAAACATATGAAATTACAATTAGAGAAATTTCTTACGTTAACGGTGCATAAAATTACTATTATATATATGTAGAAAGTTGTTAAATTCCAATATATAATTTGTGAACATTCTATGTATTTATAGAAAATTAAATAAATTCAGTTTGCAATAATCAAAATATAATATTTTGAATCACAAATTCATATATAAAAAAGTAACGAACGAGAAGAAATTAAATTCGTCGCTTTCAAAGTGGGACACCAGAGAGTAAGAGAGTATCCCACTGTATATATTTAACTGCTCGTTAAAGTCAGAATTATGTGAGAGAATGGTTTGGAAAATTGCAGGTGCTTGGCTTGTGAAACTTTCTTTTTCTGCTTTTTATAATTTTAGCCCCAGATGCGTTCGGGCTACTGCCACTCAGTGCAACGAAAATTTTCAAACGTTCTTTTTCACGTTTTCTGGGTTCTTAATATCAATTGGACAATCAAGTCTCGTTTGAGACTGTCGCGCGACATGTCATCTAAATTCGTGTCGGTCGAGTATTTAAAGCGTCTACGCCATCACCGGAAACACTTCGTCGTTTTACCGTTGACACCTGTTTTGAGCCATCGTTGGCAACGATCTCCTCACTGCTGGTGGACGACATGTATCATACCATCCCCTGCTACGCGGCCAATTTCGTCGCTATTCCATGCGCGAAATGTACTTTCGACACAAGTATATAAGTGCATAAACATATAAAATCTTGTGGCCGCACTGCAATATGACGGTCAATTTCGCTGTTTAATTTGGCCAAGGCTCATTGCATGCCCGTTAATTGGTTGCGGTACGTTAACTCGAATAACCGAGTCACCTGCATTCGTGGGAAAGTCCATTAAATAGATCTCTCTGCGCAATGCATAAAAAGAATGTCGAAAACGTTGGTAATTAATGGTAACTTTAATTGGTTCAGTAGACGACATATTTTGCTAAAAACGCACTTGTACTTAATTATTCGTAAAATAATCGTGTTATATTGAATTTCGATTATAATATTGATAGTCCAATAATAGAATCATAGAATTTATTCATCAGCTTACGATTTATCTTATTATAAGGACGATTTTTTTGTTTAATAAAATTAATTTATGATAGATAAAAATGATTAAAAGATTATATTATATTATTGTTAAATTGACAATTAACCTTATAATAAGATAGGGATCAAATGTAACTCCGCGATTTGTTCTCTGGCAAAGATAAAAATAGGTGTAAATAAAATGTAAAGAAAGAGTAACAGAAGTGTCAACGAAACTTTAGAAAGTGTAAATTGGAAACGTAAAAAGATCGTTTATTTTTTAAAACGCTTTTTTACATTATGCTGTTCCAATTTAAGCTTCGTTGATTCGTCGAAGATTCGTTTACACTCATTATTTTTCTTCCTTGACTTACGTTCCGATTTTCATTCCGATTTTCAGTTTCAGAGTCAAAGCGTTTTTTGTTTTACTGCAATTATTCAAAATCAGTTGGTAAACTTGTGTATTTTTTTTTTTTTTTACTTAACTGGAAATCGTGAGATTCACTTAAAAATATTATCATCTTTAACCTATATATTTGATGATTTTCTATTTATTTGGGGAATTATTACAATATAAAATAATCCTGATTAATAATTCTAATTTATTAGTATTTTTAAAGTTGCGTATAAATCTTAATTAATACATAATAATAATAAATGTTTAAATATGATTTTTTTAAGGCACAGGCACTTTCGGCAGAGTAGTTCTCTGCAGTCATCATGGAACGCCTCTCGCATTAAAAATCCTCTCTATGGTCGATGTGATCAGATTGAAGCAAGTCGAGCACTTGCGCAATGAAATTACAATTCTGAAGGAAGTTAAGCACCCTTTCATCGTCAATATGTAAGCATTACATCTGTTATTATATTAAATAGAAAACATTATTTGATAATAGTTGGCAATTATTCCCCGACAATCTCAAGAGTGTTTATTCGCGATATAATCGTCTAAGAGACTGAAGAAAGTGTTGCGTTTCTCGGTCAAGGAAAGGATTCTCGCGGAACAGATTGAAAGCCTGGCTAAGACTAAGCAGATACACGCAAATGCTATTCAACTAGTTTGCGCCACGTCGCAATTAATACCTGGATAGAAGTGAGAGAAATCGATCCGCTCGCGAGGTGAACTTTCTTTCAATCGTCGGAGCGAAATCGAGATCTGCTCGCGTAACAGCTTGGATTGCTCGACTTCGTCATCTCGTTTTCTGATATTCGTCTTTTCAGGCTATGGAACGGCAGAGACGAAGCCAGAGTGTATATGTTATTGGAATTCGTCGCCGGCGGAGAGCTCTTCTCTTATCTAAGAGCGGCCGGAAGATTCGCAGGACCCACGAGTTGTTTCTACGCAGCCGAAATAGTTTGCGCTCTAGATTATCTGCACAGCAAACATATAGTTTACAGAGACCTCAAGCCAGAGAATCTTCTCCTTGATAGTCAAGGTCATCTCAAAATCACCGATTTCGGCTTCTCCAAGAAACTTACGGACAGGTGAGTCATTTAAAACAGAAAAAAAGGATAACTTGGAAATAAAATATAAATTGATAACAATTGAAGATAAATGGATTAAAGTTTGCTTGTTAATAATAGGGTTGGATAAGTTAATAAAATAATATATACTTATAAATAATATTAACTTATTATTTTGAAATAAATTAAATTAAAGAATATTTCGATGGAAAAATAGTACATAAAAGTAAAATTAACGAGTTTATTTAATAAAATATTCTTCAATTTAATGTCATTTTCTATTTCTTTCTTAAAGTGTAAATTGTACTGTAAAATTTAAATTGTATTGGTAAGGACTACCTGTTACAATATAAATAAAGATATGCAATATCATGCAATTAGCGCATATTACACAATTAACTTCACCTGTTCTTAACGGCGTGTCATAACGAAATATTATGAGACCGTAGTTATAATTAACATGTACATTTTTAGAACATGGACCTTGTGTGGAACGCCAGAATATTTGGCGCCGGAAATAATTCAAAGCAAAGGACACAATAAAGCTGTAGACTGGTGGGCGTTAGGCGTTTTAATTTACGAAATGCTGGCGGGATATCCACCATTCTTCGATGATAACCCTTTCGGGATCTACGAGAAGATCCTCAGCGGTAGGATAGAATGGCCAAAACACATGGATCCTATCGCGAAGGATCTGATCAAGAAATTATTGATCGCTGACAGAACGAAGAGATTGGGAAATATGAGGCAGGGTGCTGAGGACGTGAAGAGGCATCGATGGTTTAAGCTAGTCGAATGGTCCCTGGTAATTTGATATCAGTCTGCGTAATTTTGCATTATATACATGCAGACAGAAAAAGTGCCAGAAGCTAAAAAATTAGTATTTAATAGTGTCACCATACATTAAAAAAAAAATTAAATTTTAATAAATATTTGAATATTTTTATTAAAAAGGAACATAACTAATTGATTCTCTTCAATTTTAATAAATTATGGATTTATAAATTTGGATAAGTTCAAATCAATCAAAAATAAAAAATATATTTTTTTCATAAACTTATTAAGATCGAAGGGTCAGTTAGTTATAATCAGTTAGTTATAATCAGTTAATTATATTTCCCTCTAAATATTTACTAAATATAAAAATATATTTATTTGATACAAGAATCAGTTATTTGATTTAATTATAATTTTTTTATTGAATAAATATTTAGTTATTATATAATAACTAACTATTATATAATAACTAGTTATTATATAATAAATAAATATTTAGTTATTATAACTAAATTTACTTACGTTAGTACTATTAAACAAAAAAAAATATATATATATATAAGATTTACAATAATGAATTTGATTGGAGATACAAAGGATAACGAATCTTAAAACCGTCGTATACAAATCGATGTAAAAATGCATTTAATATAAATGTATACTAAACCGTGAAATACATTTCATCGCTATTTCGTAAAATATATATTAGTTTTATTATTTAAGATATTTGTATTTTACTTTTACACTTAAATTAGATCAATATACAACGACTTTAATATGCATCATTGTGCACTAGTATCAATGCATCCAATCAAATTCGTTATTACAGTAAATTTATTTTTCAATGTATGCGTTTTATGTCGGAATATAGTTAAACAATCGATCAATATTCATAGGTGCCGCAAAGAGCCTTGACACCCCCGATAAGGCCACGCGTGAAAACACCGGGAGATGCGAGCTGCTTCGATGATTATCCTGAAACTGACTGGCGTTCCCAACCACCTTTACCACCAGACCAACTAGCTTTATTCCAAGATTTTTGACAGCTAATGTGACGACACCGTTGAATAGTCACAAATATTTTCACTCATCAAGACACTGATTAAATAGAAAAACTCACTTTGTGGTATAAAACAATCACGATCACATTTCGGGATATGTTGATAATAATTAATTTTCCATTTTGTACATAGGTAACTTTTTATATTTCATTATGTATTATTTATTTATACGTGTTTTAGGCTAGGCATTCCTTCTCGTTGTTTTCGTGAGATTCTGTAAATAAAGGTTGAACAGTAAATTTTAAGTGTTATGTTTTATTTCTCAAAACTTATTTGTTTCTTTTGAAAATGCCCGTTTTCACCAATGTAGATTAATTTTAATCTTTTTCAATTTACTTTGTATCTTTTTCTAATCCTTAGAATTTAAAAGAATGAAAAGTAAGTTTTTTTAAAGCAAGATTAAAGAGTATAAGAATCATAAACTATGACACTGTGTATAATGCTGTATGAATTTGAAATATGTAATAGAATCGATTTGTACTTTTAATCGCACACATAGTCATCAGAAAATAAATCCGTTTAAAGTACTGCATTTTTCTGATTATCAGATTTACCATCATGTTTCATTAATTTTACAAAATATAATAAATTATTTAAAATTAACCTTGACACGCTACGTTTACATGTTTGATCATAGCAACACAACTTTCTATGAAGCGATAAAATCAACGTGATTCTGATCAAACAATAGTATAAAGCAACATACCGTAGAAGAAGCATTATCAAGTGAATGGTTTTGTGCAAAATATTTTGTAAACAGTGAATATCAAGAAAATATTGAGAAAACCTCGAATTTTTTTGCATCATGTTATCAAATACTTTGCAACATAAGCGATATAAACTGAAAAAGATTACAGTAAGTCATGTAGAAATCTCGAAAAAGGCGAACGAAGAATTAGTTGAGTATCCTATCGATAATCAGCCAGTAATAAAAAGCAAAAAAGAAATTTTCCACAAGTTATTACAAGAATATCTATATGACAGTTCAGTGCATGGCATGAAGTATTTCAGTAATTTGAAAATAAAATCCGGCATTATCGGAAAACTTTTTTGGACCACAATTATAATCTGTAGTTTTGTGTGTAAGTAACAAATTTATAGTATTGATACAGATATAATATCATTTTGCACTTTTAACCCTAGGAAACTGAATATGAGTACAACGTATCCTATGCAATTTTTTACATTTTGCTATAACTTTTTTATAATATAATTTGAAGACCCGAATTGAGGCTGAAAAAAACTTTAACTGTCCATAAATATGATAAGCCTGCAACGGTATTTTTTTTTGCGTTATTCTCGATGTGAGAAAACACAAAAGTTTAAAGAAGGTACTTGAAACTCATATGTGACTAACTTGTAAGTTTTCGGCGTTCTGGGCATCATTTTATTTTTTATTTAATATATGTTTATTGAGTTTCGGATAAAAATAAATACACAAAAATATAGAACTAAAAAGAATTATATTTCAATGTAATAAATAGTAGAAATTTTATAAAGAAGATGGCTTAATGTAAGGCCAATACGTTTATGTATTTAATTATGTGCAATTAGATTATAATGTATTATAATCAAATATAATGAATCGCTAATCTGGTGTTCGTGGTGTATGCCTTTTATCTTTCCGTTTAGAAATTTTATAATTTCTGTCAGTCTTAGGAGATCACTCGGCCGAAGCGAATTTATCATTTTACAGCAAGTGTTGCATCATTCTCTAAACTAAATCCTAATAAATTCAATTATACATATTATAATAATATTTATACATGTACAATTCTTTATCTACTCATATTACTACTTTTTTATATTATTTAATAATAAATAATAAAATTTTATTTATTAATTGTAAACTTAAAATATATAGATTCTTCAAAAATGTCGATTTTCAAATAATTATACTCTTTTTTGAGTGATTCATATCGTACTATTTTTTTTTTGTTAGTCTAAAGGGTCAATTAAAAAAATCCTACAGGTTTTTGCTTGAACATTAAATTTAGAAATTTGAGAATTTTTTATCCAAAGTAGTCATTTTTTGCGAATTTTTTCAACAAAATTTCTTTACATCGTAATTAATTAATTGAAAATAAAATATTATTTACTTGATTTATATTTATCTGTCTTTATATAACTTTGAGATATAAATTGCACACGTTTTGAGCTAAAAAATGCGTTCAGTTCAGAAATATAACGTGACAAAGTTGGGTTTCATATACCTTGGTTAAGCCAGGAAGGTAACCAATATTAGAAATGTAAACACGAGCTTCCTTTACATGTAAATGAAGTTCGTGGTTATGAATGAAATTAAAAGTAATGAATGATTTAACTGAAAATTAAGTTACAGTAGTTACTTGAATGAAAGGAACGTGTATATTAAATTTCATAAATTTTCATGAAAAATACATTAAATTTAATGTAATGTTATGAAATTAAATGCAAATTGTGTAACTTAAAAGTTAATAAAATTTAAGACCATTTCTAACAATGAAAAATTAGGCCGGCTTGTTAAGGTTAAACCTTTGGCTATGTGTCCGCTATAAAGCTTGCCGCGAAATTCGACTATTATAAGAAACGCGATCATTCTTTTTCGATGAAAGACATACGGATCAAAACAATTGAAAATATCCTTTCTTGATAGCAACAAACATCGAAAAAAGCCACAATACGTTTTATTCCAAAAAGATCGTTTAGTTCATTGACGGATCCACGAGAGAGGAAGGAGGGCATTGGGGTCACAATCCTAATTGGAGTTTCCTATTTTTAAAAAAGTATAATAAAATGTTATATAATATATTATATAATATCTTTAACATTTTTGAGATGCTTAATCACAATTTTAATATTCCAAAAATATTAGCAGTGAATCATAACACGGTGATATATATAATAATAATAATTCTTTAGCACCTCTGAAGAAAACACCGGTGAAAACACCGGTCAAAAGTAATATATTTCCAAAATATTTTTTAATTTAAGAAACTCTTGAACAAAAAAACATATTTCATTATAGTATTCTTTTTTGTGTTAATAATTTTAAATAAAATTTAAATAAAATTTTATGAATTATACATTTAAATAATAATTTTTTAATGTAATAATTGAAATAATAATTTAATATTCTATCTTTTTATATTTAACTTTAAAAAAATCTCACCTGCGACGCGCCAATGATCCTCCTGACAAATTCTGAATTCGCTAATAGTTTCTTAAAAAAAAAGTCATTATAAATGGCTCGTAATAGCCAAAGAGTCAATAGTAGCTTAATCTTAGTAATTAATTATTAATTAACTACATTGCTTAATGTATTGGTCAAATATAAATATTTTTTTAGTCTTAACTCAGATGCTGCATAAATTCTGGGAACATTACAATGCTAATCCAATCCGCAGCATTGTTAAATCGTTTCACGTCCCAATATTTATGGCCCCCTTCCCAGCTCTTACTATTTGTCCATTAATACCACCGCCAGTTGCAAGACGCAACGTAGTATTTGCAAGTTTACGTTTACCAAGTAATATGTCCTACACTACAGGGAGATTTCTAGTTAGGTACGAATATTTTTTTTATTAATAATATACATAATTTGTAAAAATAAATGATCCTATTTATAAAGAACTTTGCGATGTCTAAGATTTATATTTAATAATAATAGAACATAAAATTTCTTTTAGATATGGGCCCGCTTTTGCGAACGAAAACGCTCCTGGTGGAAAAGATCATATAGATAATTTTAAATTACTATTGAAAACAAACAATTTGTCACTGACAGACTTTATAAAAGCTTTACGACCTTGCGAAGACATATTCGAATCCTGTGCTTGGCAAGATGTTGATACGAATTGCAGCGAACTGTTCAAGGTATCTTATACTTTCGCAGGTATATGTTGTTCCTTCAACTATTATCTCGAAGAATCCATAAAAACCGGCAGGTAATTATTATATTATAGTATACAATTACATTTACTTAATTATATATTAATTATTATTATGACAAAATTGTCTTATAACTTAATTTTACTTAAACTAGAGCTACAAAAGTCGATCTTCTCACAACTCCTTTTTACGGACCAAGAACCGGTCTTCAAATTGTTCTAAACCGATCTTTTTTGATCGAGGATGATGACATAGACGAAAAATATATCAAATCTTCAACAAATTCCGTCGGTCTTGTGGTACAAAGTTGATACACATAATGTTAATATTTTTCTAATGTGACACAAATAATTCTACGTTTCATATACGTATTAAAAAAAAGAGAATTATATTCACACAAATTCTTATCAAAAATATTTGTCTGTCACATTTTTTCAAACAGATATTCAAAAAAGTATTAATATAATTTTTTCTATGAGATATATAGGTGTTTTCTCATCATCCTCTGGAATATGTCGCCACTATAGCTACTAGACAAATTCTACAAAAAGGGCAATATGTTCTTGTAATTATATATTCTTATAAACACAATTTAAATTCTTTTTTCTAATATTTTAAATAAATGTTTGGTGAAACATTTTCCAAATATTTTGCATAATATCCAATTTTGCTTTGATATGATATAGACCTCCGTAAATCCAATTATCAATAAAAAACTCAGTGGGTATTACCATCGAGATTCTACGAGTGGTGAACTGATTCAGAACTGTGCAGATGAAAGAACCAAATTGGACTATTTTCCTACATATGGATATTCTAACTGTTTTACCAGCTGCTCTATCAAGGCTGTTCTCCAAGCTTGTGGTTGTTTGCCACTCTATTACACGCCTATAGCTGAAAAGCATTCATTAAGGGTGACTTTAAAATTTTATAAAATTATTTCTTTAAATTATTATCTTAGCGATAACAAGTTATATAAATAATATATTCTAATACTTGTAGCTATGCGAATGGGAAGATTTCCAGTGCCTTTACGCGAATGCGGATAATATACGGATCATTCAAAATGTTGTTAGAAACAATTTTACATGTGAATGTTTTACGCCATGCCAGAGTGTGCAATACGAGTTACAAACTTCCAGGCTTTTGTTAAATGGTAATAAGAATTACAATCCCGCGTCGTTGTAAGTATAGTAAATAATAAAATAAAACACATCGCGCTCCAAACATATCGCGTAATTTAAATATATATGTATATATATGTATAATGAAAGCAAGGACTCCACCAATTCAAACTAATAAAAAATAATAATAACAGCTGTGGGAGTCAACACAGTTGTTAGTGCGAATATCTTATATTTATTTAGTTTATTACATAAACCTTGATGTGATTTCGAAGAGCGCAATACAATAGAAAATTGACGTTTTGACTACTCTTTGAGTCATCCTCAGAAAGAATTATCCATAATAACAATTTCTTATTCCGCAATCAATTTCTTTATGTAATGTGTAAGTTTCCCAACAATTGGCAGACTATTGGAATCAATTGAAAACCGAATATGAATTGGAGAAACACACACAATACATTGTCAATTATAATTATTTCTTATTATTCATCCTACAACTCACCAATCGCAGCACTTCATTACATAAGTAAACTACTTAGATAAAAAAGAAATAACGGTCTAAATCGAGCAATAATAAAGTTTATATAAAGTAATTTAAATCGCATACAAAGTTAGTATTCACTGAAAAACAGTGAATAGAAATCAGAAAAACTTAATGTAATAAATCGTATATTTCGGAATTCACAGATCTTTCTTCAGCGATTCAAAAAAAAAGTTGCATAGTAATATAGATGAATAATCTTACGATCAGCGAGACATATTGTGATATTGCTTCGAAGAATGATGCTCCTGTTTTTATGTGAATTGTGTCTAAAGTGTGAAATTCATTGTCACAATATATCGTAAAGTAATGAAAGTAAATTGTCAAATTGTTCTCTATTGTCCATCTTTGTATTAAGTCAATTTAAATATTCATAAGATGATTGAGGTTGAATTTCTATTTACAATATGCGAAAACAGGAGCATCTTACAAATTCTGATACTATTGAGCGCAAATGTTACAATAGTGACAGACAGATATTAAGAGTATCCAATTGATATTTGTTTATTTGTCTGACGGTTTTTCAATAAGTAACAATAAAAGTCGTCCAGATCCGTTTCTTTCTGAAAGTTAATGCCTTTGTTTTGTTTTTTAATGTGTAGCATCTCTGAGATAATTCTTTTGTTATAATTATTTTCGATATCTATAATTACCATAAGACTCTCTCTCAATCAAAATTGTGATCGCAATTCAATCTATAATCGGAGATGACGAAGAATCTGGAGAAACTCTGCTTAATGTTATTTCTATATTCATTTATATGGTTTCAAGTTGTCTTTTCGTTTGTTCTACATCTTGACAATTGATTTGATAGACAATGTTTTGGAATTTATTAAGTTTATCTTTGTGTACTTTGATGAAGAAGCTTAACATAAGCTTTAAGATTCTTTTCTTAGCCAATTATGAAGATTGATTAATTAAAAAATGCAGTGACGAAATACAAAACCTTAGGTATATAAGGTACTACAAAATATTTTTTCTTAAATCGATTGCATTGTCCGAGATCACATTGTCAACGCTCTGTGTGTTAATTTCTCATGTATAATTTTTTTAATCTTTTTATTTATGCAATTAAAAATAGGGATAAAGGATAGCAATTGTTTAGGAAAATGTTTATAACAAATTCAATATTTTTTTGATGGAATCTAGGGTGAGAAAGAAAAATGGCTCTATTCACAAGACTGAAAATCGAACCAATTTTATGGAAGGTAGGATCATAGAAAGGAAAAATATCTGTCGGAGAACGTCTTTTATAGAACCAATCAACAATTATTTTATTATTCTTAACCTTTAATAGTAGATCTAAAAAGCTTAAGCATCTGTCATTTTCAATTTCCAAAATAAATTGTAATCTATTATGAAAGCTGTTAAAAACTACTTTTATGAAAATGTCAATGTGTTCTCTTGGCGCAATCATAATGATGTCATCTATACATCGTTGATAAATTATAGAATTTAAATTCAATGTATCGAGAGTCTTTTCCTTTAAATCTCGCAATACAATTTCAACTAAAATATTAGGACCTAATTTTAGAAACATTTTTAGGATTAGGATTTAGGACTGCGTATTTTACATTTTTCAATAACGATTAAATATTAAATGTTTTTTAATTTTATACCTTTATACTTTAATTGCGTGACATTATATTTATTCAAATTATAAACAAAGATTCATAGTCTTAGAAACTGTTGTGTCAAGACATATATTACACGGATATTCTCGAAAGTTATTATTATTTATTAATATGATTGTCTACTGCGAAAAAAAATTTTTTTTTGTTATCTAAATATTTTACTTGTACAATAGAGTGCGGTTATGGTGAGTGTAGGATGAATAATAAGAAATAATTATAATTGACAATATGTGTATTTCATATTCGGTTTTCAGTTGATTCCAATAGTCTGCCAATTGTTGGAAAACTTACACATTACATAAAGAAATTGATTGCGGAATAAGAAATTGTTATTATGAATAATTCTTTCTGAGGATGACTCAAAGAGTAGTCGAAACGTCAATTTTCTATTATATTTGAAATCACAACAATTTATGTAATAAACTAAATAAATATAAGATATTCGCACTAA
>Ga0157364_1001593_pt1 | contig 19616 bp, 10 predicted proteins | sample AttsexASBM2_FD_111476 | JGI IMG/M metagenome (GOLD analysis project Ga0157364, IMG submission 111476) | Fungus gardens microbial communities from leaf cutter ant in Ribeirão Preto, State of São Paulo, Brazil - Atta sexdens ASBM2 | ecosystem: Host-associated > Fungi > Mycelium > Unclassified ...
AGAGAGAGAGAGAGAGAAAAATTTGTAATTCACTATACGTCGAAAATCTCTTAGTTTTGATTTATTAATTGAGAAAAGAAATTTATAAAGTTTTGTTAAGGGCGAGAATGAGAATTGCTAGTCAAGAAGGGAGTTTGTTTAACCAGTGCGGAATTGCGATTTCTAATCAAACTGCTTTTCTTTCTAAGAAAGCGAGGGTGATGCCGGGCGAATAATTTTTGGTTGAGCGAAATGAGAAGAGGTCGAATTACTTTTCACGAGGTCACGCAATGCAAACCGCTTTCTTGAAATAGACGGGGGTGGAACTGTTTTTATTAACGTACGAGAGAGGGGACACGTAAGCGGCTTATGTCCTGCAATTAAAATATTTCTTTAAATACTCGCCGCCCCAACGTCCCTATTGTGGACGATTGAAGCGAGTATTTAAATCGCAGCTCGTTATATGCGACCTTTGCACGAAATGGAAGCTCACGTAAGTGGCGCGAAACGAATCGATTCAAGATACTATCATCGATTTCTTTCTCAAATCCTAATTTACGTTTCTTCCCTCGGGGGAATTTTTTCCTCTTTGAAAATGTAGCGGATTCGCGCAGGATCTCTGTTTCAATGTAATTTACGGCGAAATACATTTAAATAAATTAGAAAATAAATTAAGCCGTATAAACAAAATTACGAAAGTAAAAAGATGTTACACATTTTTTAACGTTTTATTATGGCGATTAGATGTCATTACATCTAATTCATTTCATTTCAACATCTGAACGCCGACTAGTTTGACTTACCACAATTTTATTCTATTCTTTTTTTTGGCTGTATATCTCCTTTTTTTCCAGGCAATTGTACGCAGCCATGAGAACGTTTACGTGCGCGATTGTGAAGAGAATCTTCGCGCGCGTCTCTCGTTTCCTTACAAATTCTTTCAGTTATAGGGTTGGTTGGCTTCGCGAAACGGAGCCGATTTCGGCGAGGCGCGCGCGGACGGGATATATCCTCCGGTATCGTCGAGACGTGACGTACTTACGGGAAAAAAAATCGGCGCAACGAGAAGAATCTTCCGCTCGTACTTGCAGATTCCTCCTGGGAGACGACTCGCGAGGCTACATTCGCGAAGCCAATTTGCCGGAACATTAGACGCAGACGATGCTTTTCCGGACGTCTATTATTGACACTCTCTTGCCATGATCCGTTCAGTAATGATATTATACAGAATCCGCATTGAAGCTTTAATCTTTTCTTTCTTATAGGAGAAAAATTTCTTTCACTTTTTCTTAGCTATATTTAAAATTAAATATCAAGAAAAAGACAAAAAGAGAGAAAGAGAGAGAGAGAGAGAGAGAGAAAGAGAGAGAGAGAGAGAGAGAGAGAACAGAAAAAATTAAATACAATATTATAGTTACAAATCTAGTTATGATGATTGATTTTTTAAACATTTGGCTAATATATGCGAATTGAATTTTTTATTTTCTTTCAAATTCATAATTAATAATGAAAATAATTACAAATGTTATGTAAGATTTTTTTATTTTTTTCTCAATATAAATAAATATTAACAATTTTCAGAAGAGCCCGACAATTCTTTTTTGTAATAATTGCATTTTCTTACTATATTTAACATCGTAGAAAGATTACATCTGGATATGTATTCAATTGTACATTTCAGAGTAACCTTTGTGCTTACTACTTTCGAGAGCGTTGCGTAAGTACCATGTGTGGTCCAGATCCGGAATTCTGCTGACGATCGTCCGGGGACCGCAGCAGGGCTGTATCAGTTAAGGGTTTTTGCTCACTGAAGCGTCCTTACGTACCACGAAGCTCGGGAGGACTCCCCAAGGATTTTGCACAGGCCGGGATATAAGCGACGGCCAAGATTACACCGTACGTCCTGCAACGCGGCTGTTCCTTCCATAATTGAAAAAGATTTGTTTCTTGCGGGGAAATGGTCGGATGAGCGTGATGGCTCTTCTGATAATATTATCGGTGGTTTAGTATACAATAACGAATGTCACTAAAAGTGAATAAGGAATATCGTGTGAAAGAAGTATTGATGAAATCACACCTTTTACTTTGCAAGGAATCACGTCGAGTTTGATGTACAATAACTCACAAGACTGATGAATTAATGTTATAAGAATATCTGTTGAAATTTAGACAAAGATAACTGTAGTAAGTTCAAAGATATTTATTTTATATGATTTTGAAAAGCCATTTTCATTGATTGTCTTCTTCGAATTATTTAATCGTAGATAATTGTTATTCGATCAGTTTCATAAGTCTGTGTTGACATTTTAGTTACAATTTGAATGGATTGGTTACATTTTTTTGTAAAAAGTTATTATCGTTTGATTTTTATGGGAGTATTGTTGAGGAAATTAGTTCTAATTATTTAGGGTGTTGTTGGGGAAATTAATTTTAATTAAGGATAATCTGATGAAATAATATTACAGACAGAATAATTGTTATTTGATTAGATTCGTGAGTTACTGCGTTACTTGTGACATTTTAGCTGCAACTTGAATAGATTGTTTTGCAAGGAGTTCAATTTTTATGAAGAAAATGTTATTTAGGAAATTGTTTCTTAATTAAAGAAAAATTTGATAGGTTAATATAAAATCATAAACAGAATAATTATTTGATCAGTTTCTTGAGTTGTATGTATATATCGCGTTGCTGTTTCAACTGCAATTTGAATAAACTGTTTTAAATACTTTTTGAAAAGAGCTATCATCATTCAATTTTTATGAGGGAACTGTTCTTAATTAAAGAAAATCTAATAATATAATAGCAGAATTATATCACAAATCAAATAGGAGTTATAATATTATACATGATTGTGATTTACTGGTAGCAAAAGTAATTGATTAAATCACGAAGCTTCCAGCGATCAAGATCTTTTATTAGAATCTTGGATTACACTCGTGGTTTATTTTCACACACGCTGTCATCTACAATATGTTCAATGATGCAACTTACGTATGTTAATCTACTAGAGTGGCGGTACTTACAGCTGCGGCCTACGACGTAAAGCGCGGGGGATTTTGTTCTCTTCTCTAATTTCGACTCGTATCCAGATATTCATCTCGATCAGCCTAAATCGATTACGCAACGGAGTATAATTGCACTGTTGTATATCGTCCTCGCGGTAAATGTCTATCGATTCTAAGCTACACTGGCTGCTCGATGCGCCGGGAGCGATTAGCGTCGCGATGGAACTCTCGATGCAATAAAAATCGCGATAGATTACTGTGAGTCGACGTAACCGATGTTCATCTCTGACAATGAGACGCATTATATTAGGGCTACATTCCATTTGATACTCGTAACGCTCTTGGAATTATTTCATTCTTATTGTTTATCAAAAGTTAAGCAAGGGCAAATGATACTCGCGAGCATTATGAGCGTCAAAAGAACGTATTCTGGATGTATTACGTTAGGAATGCATGACTCAAATTCTGAATTAAATCAGTTCCTGCATTAAAATGTCAAATTTTAAGAATTTTTTAAAAAAACTTTATGTGTTAATAATAAGTTAATAATATTCTTTAAAAGTAATCGTCATCCAATAATTAGTTTTTATTATCAATTCTTGATAATAAAAATAACAATCAGCTGTTTTCATAAATTTATTACAATCCTATATTATTGGAAATTTAATATGTGCATAGTTTTATCAAAACACTTTGCAAAATGAAAGATATTTAAAAAAGATATTTAAAGCATATTATTTAAAAGCATATTTTCGAATTTTTTTATTAAGAAAAAGATATTAAAACTACACATGTACAAAAGGATAATTTTGTTGAAATATCTAAAAATTTATCTGTATCTATAGATATCTTGTAGATATAGATTTAGAAATAATTTTGTTGAACTATCAAAATAATTATTTAGGACATTCAAACTCGTTTCTAAAACATTTGCAGCATTGCTCGTCATGCTTGAGATTCCTGTGTAATTATTTCGATGGTTTAACAAAATTATTTTCGGATCTGATTTTTAAATTAAATTTTTAGATAATTCAGCAAAATTATTATGTATAGCTCATTCAAATTAATCGAATTCTTTCCAAAGATTTTGCGTTTCGCAGGTTTTCTCAAATTCTTTCCTTGTTCTCGAAGAAAATTAATAAAAAAAGAATAAATTCTAGAATGTAAATCACGCATCTTCATTATATCGAAATGACGATTGTTCTCATTCAACTGCATTTTCTATACGTATGTGTTATATTGAGCTTCTCGCGAATTTTACTAGAAAATTACGACAATCGAAATAATACGAGACTAGATTAACGAATCCGCTTGGAAATCGTCGGATTCGTAAATGTCAACGTAATTTCCTTCTTCGCTCTATCGAAGACGATAGCGTCTTCGGCGAACATTATTCTAGCGTCGCTCTATATTCACAACGAGTACCTCGCAAGTTTTCCTGCTTCTCGATTCGATCGATCTGTTCGTCTGCTTACGACGCCGTAAAAGGACGAAACGCGTAAACATCCTAAAATGAATCATTGTCATCCTATCAGTAAAGAGATCCATTACTAGACATGACAAGAAGCTGCCACTTGACGACGCGATAAAATCGATGCCTGTTCCTAGCCGGTATCACAAATACGTAAGACGAAATATTTGCTATAACGTTTGCTAATGACGGGTTCACATTTTGCGCGGAGAAGGGCCTTATAACTATAAAACTGGGCCCAATTTCAGCAAATACCGCGAACGTGAAGCGAATTAGAAATTGAAGGGTCTGACGCAACACAGTTTCAACGTGTTTTTTTCTAGAAGACATCGGGAACATTAGTTTAGATTAGACTTGAATAGTATTTGTTGAAAATTTGATTTCTGAATTATGCTACATTTAATTTATTAATATTAATCCGTTTAGTTTGATTAATCTAATTAATTAAATCTAATTCAATTCTTCAAGATTAATTTCCTCAAGTCCTTGAAAAGGCATTAGATCATTGTTGCGCCTCAACCCTTAAAATTCGAGGATATAGAGATCGACGAGACTGTGCTTTAAGGCAACGGACGTGTCGCAAGCTTACGGAACGGTTCGGGTTAAATGTGTCCTCCTCTTCATACGTTCTGCTACTCCTGCGTGTCGATTAATTCAGCCAATTCAACTCGATTAATTGGTCGGCGCGGACGGACTGTGGACTTGGCTGTAAAATATACCGCGTGGAGGACGGCAAGCCGAGCAATCAGAGCCTGCCCTTTCCGCGGTCGACTCGTTCCCTGCAATAATTATCATCCGGTAATTAGCGGGGTCTTGTCAGTTTAATATTGACGGATAATATTAGTATTAATTATACTACAATTAGGATGACGCGTTATGTGAAATCAACCCTTCATGGATGCACGATTGTTTCTTTAAAAGAAAATGGCGTATAACATTATCTGTTTTTATTACTGAAAATACATCTTTTACTTTTGTTTGAAAGATAATTAATTTGATTTTTAAGTTAAAATTGAAGAATTGAAGTAAAATTTATAAATGTGCAGAAATGATTCTAATTCAATGATAGTAATCCCTATAAATTCCATAGGGTTACATTCTTTTTCTTACAGATATGTCGATAAAATTAAAGTTAAAGGGAAATGTTCGGAATTCACAAAAGATTCATTTGTAGACCGATTAGTCTCATTCGACTAATTTGCGTAAAAACGACAGAATCAGACAAGAGGGTAGATTTTTTTTTTACATGACAGGCTTAAAAAACGTGCTCTATAAAGATCGTGCGGTCGCGACAGAGAAGAAAAAGAAGAAACTGCGGGCTTTTATCGACAGTTGTACGTTAGTCAAAGTGCCTGCGTTCACTATCAATGATCCTGTATTTGTATTCATCGTCGATGCGGCACCTATCTCGTTATTTTCGGCTTACGCCCGCATTGAATGGGTCTATCGATATACTTCGAATGATGTACATGTAAACACGACGTGTGTATGCGCGTATAAAAGTGTGTATGTGCTGTCTCATCTGAAACGCGCATCGTATTTGCAAACATGTTTTCTGTGCTTACATATTATATCATCGTATCGCGCTCGTTAGATATCGTCGAGAAGAATTTCCATATAATAAAAGACACCGACGATTTTAAAGGAAAAGAATTAAATTTTGAATTAAATTTTTCGATTCAGTTATAAATAAACTATTTTTTTTCATTGTTGAGCTTTTTATTTATATTTCACATTATCATACGATATTCTTACACGCCTTGTAAGAATTACACAAAGTTGATTATCTTCCAAGAAAAAAAATGTTTTTTCTAATAATATAATATTTTTTTGGTACAACATTTAAAAATTAAAATTAATTAAAATTCGTCTACTTAGATTTTGACTTGATTCTACCTGCAGCCATAACTGGCAACGGCTGCTCGCTACAATCCCAGTTAATCCGAAGGAAACACGTATCACTGTACGATATTGTGATGCATCTCGTTGTCGGGCTTGGAATCGCGAGCGTCGCGACGCCGACGGAACTTGACGTCGGCAACGGCTACTGTAGATACGCGCAAGCGTCGACGCAAATCACGCCCCTTGGCCGGCCGAAGGGCCATCCGCACCCCATTTCCGTGTTATTATAGCCTGGAAGATCCACCCCCGCGTCTGAATATCAAGGCAACCCTCCGCGCGTTCCCACTTAACACTCCGGTCGCGACTAATTACTCTAATTAATTGGAACTCCGATCTTCTCACCGCTTGATTCATGGTAGTTACTAATTAATTACTAATATCAATGAGGGCAGCGCTCTATATAGAACGGTGCGCGCAAGCGGTACGCTTTGAATCCTCTGCGAGCTTTCCGGTTATTCATGCGAAAATAACGTGTAAACGCAGTACGAGTTGCCCGTTCGTGAAAATGTAAGAGACGATTTTCCGCGATATCGACTGAGATCCGAGGCCCAACGCGGAATCCTGAATTATATCGCGGAAAAGCGCATTTCGTGCGACGTTAATTGGAAATGCCGTCTCTGGAAATTCCAGGAATTATCCCGTCGGTATATTCTGAATCTGTGACGTTTTCAATTTATCATGATAATTTATAACATGCTGATATTCATTATATTATAAAATTCTACATTTTTGCCGCCTCGTTTCACATATTAAAATATTTTCGAAATTTATATATATAGTACTTGTTCAATTAATTATCTATCTGCTCATCAGTACGATTTCTTCTAAAGTTAATAAGTTTAAAATATTCTTTAATTAGATTTATGAATAAGTTAATTTAGGGAGTCTTCATCGTAAATGTTTCATCATAGACGAAATCAGCGCCGTTCTCGATTTGATTCATTAAAAGGATTTCTCTCAAACTCCAAAAGCTAATTGCATGACCAAATCTCTTGCTCACCCTTCAGAACATTGAGATGTCGATAGTAGGCACTACCGTGCCAGGTCTCGGGACTTCTCGCCGGTGGCAATTCCGTTTTCACGTCGCGCAAAGCCGCGGCTTCCTCGGCGATCTTCTCAGCCTCCCGTTCCTGATAAAATTTTGATAATTAACTTTTTATTAATGGAACGTGCTAAATTCCTCATTTGCTACAACACGACATAACTTGAAACTGTCATTTGCATTGCTGGCAGAAAAAGAACGGAAACAAAAAGAAAAGAATATTCTAAAAAATTATACTTTCATCCTCTTTTACAGTCAGTTATTACATCAAAATTATATTTCAAATTTATTATTATAAAATTTCAATGATTTCAAACATTAAAATTTATTTTCTTTGTTTTTGAGTTGTGTTGTTGTCGCAGCAAATAAGTTGTAACAAATATTAAAAAATATACGCTTGTATCCTTACAAAAAGTTCAAAATAAGTGGTAGTCGTATTTTATAAATAGAAAATCAAAAGGTCCTACATCTAACCCATATTCCTCGTATATTTCTTTATCGCTCAGTAAGAGAGAAGAAGAAGAAATATTACCTTAACACAATTTTTATTAAACATAATAACGAGTAATGCAGTAATTATAGTAACGTAGTAATTTGCAAGTTTATTTTTCTGCTGTTCTATTTACTTTAACGAGAACTCTAATGTCCGTAATAACGTCATAATTGTGACGTTTCACGATGTAAACCTTCATCAGCCGATGAGCATGTAATTTTCATTTGACATTAAGGAACTCGACGTTGACGTTTGGTCATGAGCTAGTCGGCAATAATAATATCGTCGGGGAAGTACTCGTCTGAAAACAGAAATCGTCATTTTCATGGAGACAGGTGTGGGTAGTCGAACGTATACTGTATACAGGGAGGAAGATGAAAACGGGTCGGCAAACAACCGCGATATGTCGCGACTTCTTGACGTAATGACAGCCATGGAAATGGATGACGATCCACTCATCCTGATCAACCCACTCAGGTATGCAACGATGGCTTGCGTGGATGACAAGGACGGGGCGCGCGGATCCCTCGCGTCCTCGGTTTCTACGGCGATCTACAATCTAAACGCGCGGCTCACCCAAAGCGGGACACACGGTGCTTTATTTAATGCTTCCGTCGATAGCGATCGTCGAATTACTTAAATTAATTCCGCCGTCGCGCTCGCCGTTGTTACGGATCGATCGAGGTGAATTATTCACTCGGCTCGGCCAGGGACGAAACGAGCAGTTACTCCACCGCTGTGCCGCACGTCCGCCTACCTCGACGATTAAAAAGTCACGGAAACGCGCGTTTACCGTAATGTCCATGGAAGGGAGTTTATCAGCCTCGCGGGAGCCTCTTGGAAACGACCTCACCCCTTATATGCGCGTTATTTGCGTCACGGTGAATGCTTCGGGATTTTCTACGGTAGCTGTTAAAATTCCAAGATTTCTCTTTTGAAAATTTATCTCGTGTGAAAATGCCGTGTTAAGAAATTATTAGGGAAGATTATTATTTCGCAAAATTATTATTCCACATGACATACTATCGATACACGATTAATTTTACTACGAATGCGCGTTTTATAGCACTGTTATGCTTCTACTTTTTGTATGTATATATACACACTTGAGATAAAGTTAAGTTATTATATATCTTAATTTTTTAAATTTTATAATATATATCATGTTTTGTTACATAATTAAAAATGCGTAGATTATATTCTTGATATCATTTTCTTTCTGAGACTTTTAAAAATATATTATTATAAGTACAGTTCTGCAAAAAATTGAAAATTTATATTTTTCGTATAAAAATGAATGTTTTATGCGTGAAATAATTCCATAAGGTCAATATTTATATTTACAGTTTATTATTATTTTATAGCTTATATGAACAATTTCTCATTTTATTTTAATTATTTTTTAAATACATTCTCTTCTTACTGAAACAATTTTGGATTCAGATTCTAAATTGACGCTAAACTTTTATATTACTTTCAAACGTAATATAGAAAAATCTGTAATTTTTCATAATTATTCATTTTGTTATTGTAAAAAATATGTGTAATACATCTATAATTATTATAAATATCAGTATTTTTATAAATTTTTATATGTTTAATATATTAATCTCTGTTACTAATAACTATCACAACTGCAAAAAGCATACTTGTAAAATTGGCTTTGCAGATGCCACGCTCATTAGCGTGACATTAATACGAAGTTTTACGGTTTCATTTTAGCATCGAAACAAGTTATTCGCTGTAGGCAATCTATGGAGGGATGTTATTTAAAAATCGGCATATGTCGCGGCTTATCGATTTCGTGCGTATCAAACGGTGTTCATAGCGAAAAAAAAGAACGAAAATTGCGAACAGTAGCAACGGCGGACCTCATAATGGCAAGGAGCGTCACGCGAGAATGCATTTTTAACGACGCCCGTGCTTTCTGTATGACTCGCTCGAGTACTCGTTAGCTTAAACGCGTTACGAAATAGAAGCAACTATGTCACACGAGGCTCAAGCGTGAACTTCATATAAGTTATGCGGCTTACATGAGTTATTTCTGGGAAAATAGAGCGGCTTGTAATCACTTTACGTCGTTCTTGAGCGCGGAGTGTAGTAGAAGTTAATTGCATAAGCGAATAACTTCTATGAGACATTCCTTAAAGACAAAGTTAATTAAATGAATATAATGGCCGTAAATATCCAAAAGAAGATATGAAAAATATCAAACCTGATTTATGAGTATTTCAAGTAAAAAATACATAAAATATTCTAATTCAAAATTAAGTAATCAAACCGTTAAATAATCTGAAAGAATAAAATTAACTAACAACTTGCGCGCGCAGGTGGTTTAATTACTAATTATCGTTAATTAACGAAACGAAATGACAAAAGTTGCGGGATCGAACGCAAAATAATTATTAACGTCGCGTGGTCGAAGTTTTAATTAGCGTGTAACTTTTGCAAGTATAATTACAAGTATGAGGCGGGAGAAATTCCTTTAGATTTTTCACCGTAACGAGTCCCTCGATTTTTCGTAGTAATGCTAACACGAACATTGTTAACTGATGGTAACGCGAACGATTGTCCCCCTTTCTCTATCTTGCAAAAGTAAATGTAATCATCGTAGTCCCTCGTCCGGTTATGTGTGACGTTGTAATCGTCACGATAGAATTAAATATTTCATATCGTACACGGACGTTACGGTACAATCGACTTTAACTGCCGTTTCGAGGCTTCTTATCGCGATTCGTGCATCTCGGTGATTATCTATCTCGATGTGACGACCGTACACGTATGTGACATTTGGAGCCGCGTGCTTTGCGATTAAGGTATATTTTCACAATCAAATAGCAGTGTTTAGGGTAAAAATCTGCAATTTGTTCATTTTCATCTCATCGTTCAATTTAACAAGAGACTGTTTTTGAAATCTTTGTTAAATGCCGATAAGTTCAAGAAATAAATCTCAGATTTTTATATTACATAATTGGATTCATGGACATAATTCTGATAGAAATTTAATACTAGTATTTTTTTTACTGTTAATAATACTTTTAAATGAATAAATGATTAATTGATTAGTACTAGTATTAAATTTCCACAAAGGAATAAAACATCTCACTCTCTATTATTTTTATAAATCATCATTATATAAATTCTTTATCCTCCTAAAAATGGAAACAATTTAAGATATTTAAATTTATTTATAAAAGAATATAATATAGATAATAAGATTTACAATTATTGTATGGAATTATTGTATGCAATTATTGTATGGAATATTAATAGTCGTGATAGAAATTCCTTCCAGATTTTCTTTTATATCTTCCGACCCTCCGACCCTCCGTCATATAAGGATTAATCATCGGCCGATATTCTAATGGACTACGTCTACCAAAGCGCTGATAATAAAATTTTCATGCTGTTTGGGATTTCGAATAATTATGTTTTGTGTACAGAAAGAGAGAGAGAAGCTTGCTCGCGAAGGGGAAAGAATTGGGCTCGAAAGGGGTCGCTGTCCATTGTGAAGTAATTCGTCGAGGTAAAAACGTTACGGAGGGTGACTTTTGTTCGACAGGCGCGATGCCGAAAAATACACTTTCTCGATTCCTCACGATATTATTTTTTAGTTTCTCAATCGACTATTTTAATTTTCATCTGAAAAATTTATGGGAAATAAATACAAAAATCTTAAAGAAGATAAATTTTGCTTACTAATGAAATAAATGTAGTGAAATATCGACAAATATTCTTTAACAACAAATATTCTGTGTGTATATCTAATAATTTTTTTCCTCCTTGATTATATATATAAATTTATGGAAAGAACGGTTTTGCTAAAGTTAGAATTCAAAATTTTAGTAAAATACGGATTTGAAAATAATTTTATAAGACTTTCAAACATGATGATCAATCAATATTGTAAAAAATTTTATTTTAGCAACTAACTTGAGCGTCCTATATAATTATTTGGATAGCCTGACAAAATTATTTTCAAATTGGCATCCAGTAAGTTTTTAGATACTTCAGCAAAACTATTCTTTTCATGTTATCATTTAAAAATATTTTTCAGTTTGTTAAATGAGGTAATTAAACTTCGCAAAAATTTTATTATATCGATTGAATATACTGATTAATTATTAATAAAATAAGTTAGGTTAGAATGTTATCGGACAATTATGCTACGAGAAAATTTTATTATAAAGCAGGTGGCCAATATATATACTATGAAGTTGATGGGCCTTTACATATCTTTAGGATCGTCAGCACATATGTTCCTAGTGATATCCATGCAACCTCTGTGTACATATACGAAGGGCTCATGTTTAGTGGCAAATCTGTTCTCGTAAAAGATCAATTCGCCACGATGTATGAACGATCTTGAGCCCGTATGCTCGAGAATGGATTAAAAGCGATGAAACGCGAGGAGCTGCACGTCACGGAAAGGTTCAGAAGACTTCTCTTTATGTCCCCCCCCGTTTGTATTTAAAATATGTATTTAAAATAAAATAGTGACTTTTTCTCTAGAATGCTTTTAAAAAGCTATTTTTGTGGAAACGTGGAAAAAAAATTGCCTTTACTTAATTTTGCATAATAAATAAATATTTGTCCTAAAACTTTTTTAGTATTTACATGTATAATATTTTTTACTATATATGGTCACAATTCTTCATCTGCGTAGTATTCTGCGTAATATTCTGTTTCTCATACTTAAAGCTACTTTTTAATATTACATCAAAGATAAGGTTACCAAAAAAGGATATATTTTTTTAAGGTCGTAGAATTTCTGGTCATTTTAATTAAAATTTTATATTTATAAAACTGTATTTATAAAAATTGTTAATAAAAATTATATTTTAGAAATTTTATTTTATTAAATACATTTACATACGTTTAATAAAAAAAATTATACTTCTCTTTTTCACTCTCAGACCATCATTTTTTCTTTAAAAAAATGTACTCTTCTTGTAATTTAGATAGGTATAGTAACCTTACATTGAAGATGACGTGAACGCACGAAACAGATGTAACTGCTTCTGTATATTTGCGGCGATATTCCCAGAAGTATCCTTCAAGAGACGGATTATTGAAGATAAAGGAAAGGCTGGTGGCGAATTTATGAAGAGAGAGAAAGAGAGAATAGGACAAAAAAATTGCCGCAAATCGTAGGGAATCGGACCGGCGTAAATTCGAGGCATTGTAAGTCTTGTTATGTTATCCACCTCGTTATTATATCACTAGCACGTGACGCGTATGAATGTTCATGTGAAAGTGTGAAAATATCCCGGATATATGTGTACATGAAACATTGAATCAGTGACAGATGGCCGAAGTCTTGTGAAAAAGTTGTAAGTGTCGAGTAAAACAGAGCAAATTTGAAAATAAAAAGTAGGAGAACTTGAAGAAGATAGAAGATTTTTCGAAACTTTAAAAAAATTTAAAAATTATTAACTATAAAGTTGAAGAGAAATTTATATATAAAAAATTATATATATCGTAATAGACATAAGAAATTATTTACATATTTTACATTATATTTTTATATTCATGTATTCTCGTAATATAAATATTATGAATATATTATTAAATAAGAACAATCTGTTTTTCGATCAAAACAGATCTTAGTGCTTAAATATTTCTGTGTATATCTGATTCTGCAAACAGCGCGGCGAAATCTTTTTCGGTCTTAAAAGACAATCATGAACAAAAATAGAGTAGCAATGTCATTAAACTGACAAGCAATTTAATAATTTTTAATACTAATAAGCATCTTTAGAAGAATATATTAATAACCTGATGTTAATGAGAATCTTAAACCTGTGTTTACTTAAACCTCTTAATTACTTATTGCAAAAAATATCCTCATCAGATACACTATTACTAAAGAAAACGAAGATAAATAGAAAGAGAAAGAGACGAGAATAAAGATATTTTGTATCGAAAACGTACAAATCAAGAGAGAAAAAGACGAGAAGGAGATTGAGTAGGTTAACGAGAAAGAAAAGTGCAAGAGATACGAAGGCACTGCGTACACGCGTGCAGAAGGAAGAGAAACGGAAACAGGGAAGAAGCAGCTCGGAGAGTTTCCCGCTTGCGGATGAATTCCGCGTTCTCCCATTTGTAACTCCGTTCACCCGGCAAAGTAGGTAGAAATCCTGTGCCCCGTCCCCATCATCGGGTGCCACCCCCGCTTATCTAGCGCGTCCTTCGTCGCACCCCCGGTGAGGACGGACGGTGGCGGCCGCCACCACGCCGCATCCGGCGGACCGAAAAACCCGTCCTTGTCCCACCCGACCGACACGGCCGTCTGCCCATCCTCGCGTTATAGCGCGCTCGATTGTTTCCAGCCCCGTTGATCCAATAAAGGATTACGGCGAAACAATCGTAGCGTGCATCGCGCGGACGGCACCCTCCTCTCCTGTTTCCACCACCCTCACTCCTCGTCCTGGGAGTTCACCAACATACGGGATGGCTTTTACGTTAACGGCGAAACTTTCGAGCCGACCGTGTATCGAGACTGACGACTGAATACAATACACTCGGTGCAACTATCTTTTTTTTTATTTTTGCAGGGATTCTGAATGTCGCTGCAGATTTCGCGAGTTGCGACCACCGGATTGATAGGAAATTTGCAAAGCTAATACCGGGTTGTAATCTTCAGTATAGTTTATTTCCGAAGAGCAGTTAGACAATAATATTGCATTATAAATAGATAATTGTTGAGAAAATTTAAAATAATAAAAGAGAACTAATTAAATTAAAAATAGATACTGTTCGCCAATCTATGTAGCAAAAGGTTACCATTTGTAATCTTTTGTAGAAATTAATATGTATAATTTTATTTGTATATATTGTAGATTGTGTAATCATCAATCTAATTTATTTCCAAAGAGCAATAAATAATAATATTCCATATAAATGTAAGATATGATTGTTGAAAAAAATTTAAAATACTAAAAGAAAAAATATTAAATTAAAAATAGGTACTGTTCGCTAATCTGTAATACAAAAGAATTATAAAAATATTAAATTGCTTATTTTCACATACAACTTGCATCGAAGACATTCAGTGCACTACCATATGACATTTCTTAACTGTTTAATATACGTAGGAAATAAAGTAGGAGTTTATATACAAAGTCTTATGAAATTTCTCAATTAGTAAATTAAATTTGACCAAAGAATATCATACAGAAAATAAAAGAGCGCATAAATATGATCTCGGGAAAGAGGGCAAGAGAGTGGACGAGTGTATACGAATACAATTGTGATGTCGAACGAATTGGAATGCACATACGTGATACGCGGAATTAATACGCAATCGCGTTAGTCGAAATCGCTTCCGGCTGGACGGTCTCGTTCGAGCTTGCGGGCCGCCCCGGTATTATGTCGGGAAATTGATTATACTCTCGATAATGCCGGATTTGTGCCTCGGAAGAGCGTTACGTGTCCGATGGCGCGCACTGCCCAAGAGTTACTCTCTCGCTCCCAATTCTCTGGGTATTATCGACGGTTTTTCCTTTTTTATGCCGATGCCACCGATAACGTCGATGATGTCAAAATCGATGCGATTTCATGGCGAACTGATTACGAACTTCCGTCCTAATCCATTTGTTCGTATTCACGATTGAATTGCTTGTTGTAAGCTTCACTTGTAATCTTCTATAGAAATTAATGTTAATAATTTATTTGCAGATATTATACGTGCAAATTTTTAATATATAGCCAACATCGAATTGATTTAATCTTCTATAATCTAAATTTTTATTTTAAATATATGATATATAAAAATTCTATTAGTTGTATGCATAATTATCTAAAAAAGTTATTATATATAACAAGAATATTTTTTTAAATTCCATTCTGTAAATGAAATCTATAAATAAATTATGTGAAATATAAAAAACAATAATTTTATTAAAAATAAAAAACTTTCTATTTCATGAAATTATAATTAAAATGATTTATTACGAGAAAAATGTTTTTTTTTTAATTTAACAAACTCTTCAACAAATTTTTTTATGCAGCAAATTTCTTTTATAAAGATGTCTTTCGTTATTTTTTAAATTTTTAAGAAAGAAATTTGTTTTAACCTTAATGTAGAAATTTGTGACGTGGCTGCATGCACAGAATATTGAACAGAAATATTGGCGTTCACCGCGGCGAAACATTATTTGCAGCTTCTCAATTTCGCATGCGAGGTATAAAACAATTTTCGCGTAAGCTCCTCCATTCAGGTGGCCATACTGTGAACACCGTAACGGCGCTAACGAGTTTCAATCCGGCGAGAAGGGGGCCAAAGAGGTTGTATCAAAACTTTGGTGCTTTTGATTTTCACACAACAATCACCATAGAAATGATTTTTTTCAACCATTTAGCAAGTATCGCTAAATCGATCCGTCTTCTTTCGTATTGATAAAAAGCGAAACATTTGTGTTAATCTAATATTGATTGGTAGAAGTTATTGTGACAAAATTCTGATATTATTCGTCAAATGTCTGAAAATATGACACGTTATTGTATTGAAACTAAAAAAATATATCAGCGTTAAGTTAATTAATAAATCGAAAGAACAATTTTATTGAAATATTTAACAATTGAGATATCTACAATAAAAATAATTTTGGATCATTAAAGTTACGTAGGAATCTCAAACATATCAAACAAAAAGTTTTGACATTCTAGCAATCAGCTTGAATGTCCTACATAATTATTTAATAGTCCGACAAAATTATTTTTAGATCTAATTAAATATTTCATCAAAATCATTCTCTTTCGTGTAGATATCTATAATAAAAGAAAAATGCAATGTAATTTCTAATTCAATTTAATTCAGTTTGTTATTCAATAAAAATTAAAATAAGAATAAATACTTTATATTTTATTTTTAATATATTTTAGGTTATTTTTACGTATAGAATGAATTTTTTTTACATGTATGTTATTGTACCTCTTAATGGCAAATTAAGCAAAATTAAGCAAATCTCAAAAGTTAGAGCGATATGAAAATTCAGGCGGAAGAGAGGCGAGAGAAAGAACGGCTACAGAATGCGGGGGATGATAGCAGACGGCGGGAGTTGTATTGGATTTGAGGGTCCTGGGGCGGAGCTGGATGGACTAATGATTATAATTAAATCAACAGTCGCCGCCCTCGACTTCCATGGAGCAAACCTCCATTTCGACCGTGATGCTGTATTTCTCACCGGCGCGACGTGGTGACATCCCGGTGCAAATAGAATTGAATAAAAGGTAGCTGGGATCGGACTTAAACGAAGGGAAGAATGAGGCGACGTCATAGTATGTTTCGACGTCTATGTCAAAAAACAAATTTTAACATTTGACTTTAAATTGCGTGACAATTCAAAGTATTTTGATGTTTAAACTATCGTTTAATAAAAAAAATTCCTGTTGTCTATTATACTTATTTTAAATTGTTTAAAATGTGATATGAAGATAGAATATCAATTATAAATTTAGGGTAATCGGATCTTATATTTAAGACCGTCTTAAATATAATCTTAAAATTTCACGAATCAAGATCGAGAACTACGTTTAGCATCTTAAGATATTAAGATATTATAATCTTAAAATAAGAACTGACTACAAATATCATCCTTAGGAATCTGTATTAAATAGTATTAATGAATTAGGGGTATATTTAAGTAACAAAATAATTCCGCCGAACGAAATGTTACCAGGTTAAGCTGTTTTGAAGATAGACGTCAGATACATGTCATAATGTGTATACGGCAGTAGATTAATCACAAAGTGTCCCAGAGGGCTAAGGATATAAGGTCAAAACTTGGCATTTCCATGCAGCGAGAGTAACTTTAGCTGTGCTCACTGGCTCTTAAAAATGCCAGCTAGGGTTCTTTAATTAATACAGACAACGTAAAAGCTTAAATGTCAGTTGCTCGTCGATGTAAATTAGGTCACCGTTATAAAAATTCCTAATGTAATGTGATATAATAACAACTGATGAATGAAAACATAATCTTTTATGTCCGTTTTTATCAATGTAGATTTATTATCAATGTAATTAACTTTAATCGCTGTAGGTTAATCTTTATTCAACTTATTCTTTACCTTTTCCTAAGAATTACAAAAAAAAAAAGATAAAAAGTAAATTGAGTCGAAGTTAATCTACATTCGTGGAAACAGCTAGGCATAAAATAAAAATTAAAAAAAAAAGAGTGTGACTAAAATTATTTAGCACATGAATAATTAAAATAAAATTAAAGAAATATATTATTGTATATAGAAAAGAGATTTAATAAGTAAAAAAATTTTATATATTATATTTTTCTCGAATTCTTGAAACTTATTTAGTCCGTGATTAAAATATTTTGCTTGTGAACTAAGCTTTCAAAAAAGATTTTAGCGATTTTAGCGATTTTATTATATTCGTAATTTTTTCAGGAAAGATAGTTGCGCATAAAAATGCGGAAAGAAAAATGAGAAAAGGAAATAACATATCTCTTTCGAAATTTAATGGCTCTCCAGACAGTCGAGGCGCAATTAAAAGTTGCGGTCGAAACTAACTAAACCAGCCGTAGTTTGATTTAAACGTTTCCGACCCCCGTTACGCTTCTACGTGACGTTGCTTAATTGCATTTAAATGGACGACGGAGGAGATTTCGCGAGGTCCCATCTTCGTTGCTTTCGAAATCCGGAAAGCTCAACCGCAGGGAATTCATGGCGCGATTTGGACTTTCAGTAATCACGATCGAGCAAAACATCTTAATTGATCGGCAACGATTTACTCTTGTCTCCAAAATGGGACTGCGGTTAAAATTACAGCAAAGAAGATTCCCGCTGCACTGTAATGAACATGGATATACAAAGTGTCTACATATCAAACATTGATTAAAAAAAAATATCATTTTAAAAGTAAATATATCTACACGGTTATTAAATAAATATCGAACGGTTTTTTATTCGAATTCAATTTTAGAAATACAAAACGACCCTTTATCTTTAATTAATTTCAATCTTGATTTAATTTAAAAACTAACTTGATTTAAAAACTAAGTTCAGTGTATAACGATCAATATATTTAACTGGATTTATCTTATAGAGAGTTAACTGAATGATTGAAGTTTAAAGGTTTTTTTTAACGATTTTAACGGAAATTTTCCATTAAGATATCAATTTAAAATTTACTATAGACTCTACAATAAATGCACACTATTGTACAAAAATTCGAGACATAATATCAAGCTGATTTCGAGTACTGAAGCTTTGAAGTATTTTTATAATTAACGATAGCTCGAATATCTCATTGTATCTCGGCAATAAGGTTCTTCGAATTTACAGTTCTGAAAGAAGAAGGGACAGCTTTGCGAAACTCGGACACATACCAGTAACAGATTCACAGATGCTGCGAAAATGAAAATATCGTTCTCCCTGTTTTTCTCTCTCTCTCACATACACACACACACACACACACACACACACAACACGTGCGCGCGCGCACACACAGCTAGCCAGCGAAGCGAGAAATAACTGCAAATAACGTTCGGGGATTACTCAGTTACCGCGATACACTTGTACTCTGGTACTCTGGGTCCTTCCATCGTGGCCCGTGTTGCAGTAACTAGGTTTCCACTTCCTATCTGATGTACAGAAAGAGAGAGAGAGAGAGAGAGAGAGTTGCCTGCACCTTTGTGACAAACATCTCTCGTGTATGTACACTTCTCAGCCATGGTAAGAGAGAGAGAGAGAGAGAGAGAGAGAGAG
>Ga0157364_1001594_pt1 | contig 19612 bp, 12 predicted proteins | sample AttsexASBM2_FD_111476 | JGI IMG/M metagenome (GOLD analysis project Ga0157364, IMG submission 111476) | Fungus gardens microbial communities from leaf cutter ant in Ribeirão Preto, State of São Paulo, Brazil - Atta sexdens ASBM2 | ecosystem: Host-associated > Fungi > Mycelium > Unclassified ...
AGAATCGATCAGAGTTAGCGTTAATTAATTTCTGCCAAGGTCCTAAATTCACTCGCGCGACACCGCGACACCGACGAGGGAAAAAAAAAATCGACTTCCAAATTCGTCAAAGGGCCAGTCGTGAAAATTTAAAGCGATAGAAGCGATGCTCTCTGTAAACTCGCGAGAATGAAATCTATTTTTCACCTAAACGAATAACGCATTTACGTCTCTCCCATCCAATCTCTCTTTTTTTTTCCTTCCTTCTCTTTTACGACACGCGTCATTCCCTTTTCCTCCCCCGCGAAAGTTCGCCATGTCTGTCGCGGCTTCAGCCGCGTAAAACGACGGGAATTCGCTTAATGCGCTTCGCGTGGAAACCGCGTGAGCTATTCGCAGCACACTTTACAGCCTCGCGAAGGGAAGCTACCGCTTCGCGACGAAGTAACGAAGAGAAGAAAAAAAGAAGCTGATGATAAGGGGAATATTTTCAGCGGCATCCTCTTACCCTTCCTTTCTCTACGTCAAATGGGCTGGTCAGTTCCGGGAACTGACTACTTATATCGAAGGGGGATGTACGTGTGTTCGCAGCATGCAATTCGCAAACGTGACGCGGTGTAATCCAGTCATCATATAACGTGATTATGCTTCTAACTTGACCTGTCGCTTTGTCCCTCTCTCTCTCACTCTATCTATCTATCTATCTATCTATATATATTCTCTCTTGTTTTTATAGAATATCTCTTTTTCTTTTTTCCGTCTCTCCCTCTCTCCCCTTTCACCTCCTGTCGCAACTCGACCATCCCTGGAGGCCGAGTAACGCAGAAGCGGGATGGAAAGCTGTAGTCGGGTATGCGGGTAGTTACGTGGCATTAATAACGGGTTGGAGAAGATCTCCGGCGAGCGGGTGTCATTATTTTTTCTACCCCGGATAATGGAAATGTCTATTATCGCTTCGCCTGCCATTCGTGATGCGATACAGAGGCTTGATTTAAGAAAAATAATTCGACATTAATATTGGAAAACTGTATTGATATAGTTGTCCCAAAATGACTGTATAATTATAGTTGTTTGAATCATTTTTTGTGTAATTTCAACCATTTTTATGATTATAGTAATTATAGTCATTTTCGATTGCCAACTATATATATATATATATATATATATATATATATATATATATATATATATATATATTAAACGGTTGACAGAGCTACACATATATTGTATTAAATTGGTACTAGTAACGCCGTTATAATTATTTTTTAAGAACGGACTGGTATCGTTACAAAGTAATTGATAGAGTTACATGTAATGAATTGCCTTTTTCTTTGGTAATTATAACAGTAATGTAGTTACATTTTTTGTAGCTTCAACAAATTTTACAATTACTTTTATTGTTATTTTTTTATATTTTGAATCTATTTATGACATAATTTTTTTATGAATTCAATTTTCAATCTTTGACCGATGTTCATATATCAATTCGTTTTTACTTCAAGGTTCTTTTAAATATGAAGATACTAACGCAGCTCTGTGATTGATTTATCATTTTTTAAAAATATCATAAATCGATCACAAAGCTGTATTAATATAAGAACAAATTATGAATACTAATCTTTAAGTTTGACAGAAGTGATGTCATGTACTATAAAATTTATTGTGTGAGAATAATCAATCTACGAATAACAGAATATCAATGTAATGTCAAAATAAAGCATGTCACATAGTTAGCATTATATAACACATAACATTGAGACAGGATATCAAATATTGTGTTTAATAAAACGATCACAACAGCCACTACTACATCGTACTTTCCAATAATTATAAAAACATCCCGATAATCTAAATAGAAATAATGATTGCAACATAAATAAAATATAGAAGTTCATTCTCCCGGTCATCAAAAATTGATCGATTCTTCTTCTTTCTTATATCTCCTGCATCCTCTCTGTCCTTCTAATGTCTTCTATTACATTCTTAAACATTGTGTATAAATCGAATCCTTCGAAAAAGCAGATCAGTATCAGGATTATCAGGCTGTTCCTCGCTCTAATAAAGTGAACCGCAATGTTCACAAAATATTGGTATTCTAATAATAAATCTAGATACAGAGATAACTCGCAGAGATAACACGCTATTTCTTCTGTATAGAAAGTATCCATGGAAGCCTCGATAAATATAATATTTCAATAAATATTTGTTACGCGGCTCGAGATTCGGCTCGATAATTTCGACGCACTCTAAGCAATAAAATTGCTTTTTAAGTAACAGTATAACATGTTATTTAGAAAATCAATAACTATAAGTATAGTTACTTTTTTTAGTTGATAACCAGTAACTTTCCAATCTCTGTTATATCTAACATTGTAATAATAATAATTATTATGGTAATATATAATTGTAGTCACAAATATCAGAAATTTTTCTCTCAGTACACATTTATAATACCTACGAATATTTTGATGAGAGATATTTCGATATTTTCAATTAATTTTAATCTGCAATTATACAGATCGTTTTGATCTGAATGCATACACATTTATTATTTTATTTTATTTTGTATTATATCATTATTTATTTACTTCTTTAAAAAAAAAATAATCGCTCCACTGTCCATGACGGGAAAATTCATCGTAATTCTCCATTAGCGTTGAATCTATTTTTAAACAGCCATTTTCGTAATTTTTAAGACAACTGGAGTAATTAATCATTCTTTAAAACTGTACTTAAAATTACGCTGCGTAGGGCGTAAAATAAAAATGAAATGAATTAAAGAGAAACATCAAGAAACGATCAAATATTTCTTATATATTTCTCAATTCGAAAAATGGCAGCATTTATTATGAAAGCGCAAGTAACATATTTGTTATAAGTAGATATTAGTTTCTTACGACAATTTTATAATTTTTATGAATTATTGAATATATACTAAGAGAAAGAAATGCGAAGCATAGATGACAACTATATCAGTTTTATGTAAAAATATATTATAATGATTATCATAAATAATTATTATAATGACGATGTTTATTGTCATTATTATCATAACTATATTTATCTGTTTCATACGTTTTTATGTGTAAAATTAATATACACACATATATATGTATACAGTTGGATAAAATATTTTATAGTTATAATAACTGTAAGTAACTCAACTATATATTAATTATATATTAATTCTATAAAGCTTATATATTGTCATGAATATATATAATTGCTATTCCTATATTCTTTTCTCTGAACGTTATATTGAGAAAAAAAAAATATGCAATATATAATATATTGTTATTATAATTTAATTATAATTTATAATCATTATTTTGGTGCCATCTATATGTATATTTTTTGGTAGAATTATAAACCTAATTATTATTATTAACATTATAGCAGTAATAACTATAAAAATCGTAATCAATTTTATCATGCAATTATCTATAATCACAATACCAATACTTTTCTTTCAGTATAGTAGAAGAATCGAGATAAGCTACAAAAAAAATATTACATAACGAGAATGTTTATATAAAAACCGATGAAGAATACATATGAAACAGAGGAAGATGATGTCAAGTTATAGAAAGGATACACTTTTTACAGCGTAAACCAAAATTATGTTATTCTGTGCGTCGCCCACATAAAGTGAATCGCGTAATAGTAAGACAGTGGCTACACGGATTTACGAGTTACAATTGAGAAGTTCGAATTTTTCCTTGATATCGTAAAGCGACATCCCTGAATAAAAATTGTATTAATCTCAAAATTCATTTTTTCCTACTTTCACTTTTGTAAATACGCAGGAAAATTCAGTGAAAAATTACGTCAATAATATTACGTATCAAATTTGATTTAAGAAATTTTTTGAGAAACGTTACACCCATCCGCTTGTTTTAGATTTTGTGCCTTCAACCTTGTCAGGTGTCAAGAAACCTGGATATTAAAATTCTAGATTGTTATATCATTCTCTTATTTCACGTAACTATCTTTGTTTTATGGAGGATTATGCTTAGGACAGAATCTAATTGTTATGATTCTAAATCCGTGCTCAATTGTATTTAAAATCATGTTTTAAAAAATGGACTCAAGGGTGGCAAAAACGTTCGCGAGGGATTCGTGAGCGTGCGGACGCGCGTGAAGGACGAGGAACGGCTAACGCGTTCTGCGAAGGATCGCCATGGACTCGCGAAGGGGAAAGAGGACAGGTTGGGGTAAACGCGATTTACACCATGACGACTATCGCCGCTCTTCTCGCGCAAAGTGCCTACGTGCAGCCGCGAAAGGGCGTGGGGTGGAGAGAAAAGGGTGAGAGAAACAGCGAACGAATGAGAGAAAGAGAGAGAGAAAGAGGGAGGGAGAGGGAGGAGGGAGAAAGAGAGTTGTTACGACACACCGGCAGGTGACAAGAGATTCTGCTCGCGGGAGGACAGGTTGGGGTGGCAGGAAGGGCTGGAGGGCGAGAGGGATGAAAGTAGGGATGTTTGTCGTACGCGTTATTTGGCCAATAAAACCACGTGGCGGCGCACGGAGGGCACCGGCGTCGCGCCGTTCGCGGATAGACGATCGTCGGGGAGCGCCGAGCCGGCCGCGCGAGGCGACGACGGCGGTGAGGGTGCGAAGGGCAAGCGCGCGGATGAAGAGAGACGAGAAGCGGTGCACGACGTGCGTAAACCACGCCTCGCCGCGTGCTCGGCGCACGCGTGGTTCCGCCTATCGTCGTACACGCTTCCCGTCGTGCGGCTCGCGACGGAACGTCGGTCGTCCGCGACTCCACCGCGGCCGCGACACGTCGTCGTCACGCGACGCACTACCAGTTTGGAGATTCTATCGCCTTGCGGTTAGCGTGACGGTATTCGAAGCAGGTAAAGAGAGAAAGAAAAGCGAGAGAGAGAGAGAGAGAGAGAGAGAAAGAGAGAAAAGAAATCCCCGTCCTGTCGTTTTCTGTCGCAGTGCTCATCGCGTGTCCATCTATGAGAAACGACAAGAACACCACGTGAAGTTGATTATCTTTCCTCCATGGAGGCTTCTGCCTTGAACTCACAAAAATTAAATTGTGTAACTTTGACCTTTCTATAGAAAGTGGGAAATCCAAAAGACAGAAGAGAAAGAAGCTAACTACTATTCTACTCGACTCGACTGAGACATCAGAATTTGAGCTTGGATTTCACTTTGGTTATGTGAATGTCCGTTGAATGTCTGTCGCTCCGAAGAGAATCCTATAGAGATTCATGTTGTCTTAAAAATACATAAGAATTCAATCGTTCCCCTTTTACGTGAAAGTGTTATTCGAACAGACGGAAAACGCAGTTTCTACAAGTGTTTCTATCAACTTTGCGCCACTTATCGGAATCCCTATGATATGCTTCGTTTTGAACATCTACTGACATACTGATAATTTTCTTGCGTCATTAATGTCGCTCGCAAGAATATCGTGAACCCTCATCCATCAAGTTCTATTCGCGTGTGATAGTCAAGTCCCCACATGACAGAAACGGAACTCTCGGCTGTCACTCTCGGCAGAAATTCAACGTGCTTATACGCGACGTCTTGCCTCGTATCATCGCTTGGAATTCGCATGAATCCAACAAAACTGACAATCTTGTGATCGTATTGTAACAATATAGTAACGTCAAATTCGTCTTTGCGAGAGCACATCGAGTGTATCTTTTCCGAATTGTTGCGTTCCTAACGTTGACGCGGAGCAGTGATCTGACACCGCGATACATCGAAAGATACATCGCGAAGCTAACGTGATCCCCTGCGGGTCGAACCGACCCGTAGCGAGATTTGCGAAAACACGCATGCGGAGTTAAGGACAAAGTCAGAAACAACGACACGAGGTTGGGAAAGTGTGGCGGGAAGTGGCGGGATCGGCATATCGATTGGAGATCGGAGACGGGCACTCTCCAGAGCGTCCGTCGACCGGCTGATAATCGCGGGGAGAGGGGGTCCGCGGAGGTGCGGAAGAGATCGGGAAGGTGTTGTTCAGTCACGAGTCCAGGATTCTCACCCCCGGAGGCAGTGCCATCTCGCCCGGGGGCGCGGGGCCACCCGCGAGCCCATCACCGGGACACTATCATCCTCCTGCGCACAGTCCGCCCCTGGTCAAGGTAAGCTTTTTGTTTTGATCGGGGATGTCGAAGGATGGAAAGAAAGATCCTTCAGTTTTTTAACCAAACTGGTTTAAAATTTGACCTGCGAAATACGTTTGAATGAGTAAGAAATCACAGAAATTACTGCATTTATAATTAAGAAATAATGTCTATAGGAATTGAAGCTGGATTTTGAGTGCTTTGAATAATTTCATGTATGTATCACGTTTGTAGTCTTTCGAATTGCGCGCCGAATTGGTTTTTCATACTTAGAAACGCAACTGAACTACTATAGTAATATTACAAATTAAATTGAGTAATTTAATAATTTGATGCTCAATAGACATTCATTAAAGACACTCATTAAACAGATCTTAATATGCTAGAAATCTGTAAATAAATTTATTTATTGCGAAAAATATTACCTCGGCCGGGAGTCGAACTCGATTCTCATTTCATGCGAGCGTCCTAAATCTTTAAATTAGATCATCGAGATCTTATGATTAATAATATTCATAATAACCGAACATGTAGGAATATATGCATTTTTCAGGCAGCGTGTATAAACAATAATAAACGGTTTGTTAAAATGACGCCAATCGAGCATCACATTATTAAATTGCTCGTCAATTTTTTCCAGCGAATAATGTCGATTGTGATATTTGCGAAAATGATTATTAATTTTTATATTGTAAATAATGTTTTTGTCCGAACGTATTTTTTACGATCGCTGAACTTAGCCATAATTTTTTAACGATTTTTAAAAAGTGTTTTATTAATCCTAAGTATTCGATCTTATAATTATAATTTTTAATAATAATTTTTGTTTGTATTTAATGTTATTACTAAATATAGCAATAATATACACATATATTTATTTTTACTCGATAATCATGATTAAATTATTCAGTAACGTGCATTTTTCATCGAAAAATACAAAATAATTCTGATTGCGATGTTTACGAAAGTTATGATTGTTAATGATTTTTTGCGTGTATTTATTACAGGTTGAGTTTAGCTATGATTTTTTAATGAAACTACGTCCCACAATTCTGAATATTCTGAATATTTGATCTTATAATTATACAATAAAATAATAGTCTTTTGGCTCATTTTATGTATACGCATTCAGCGCTGTCATACTAGATATTCTAAATCTAATATTTTGTGAATACTCTGAATAAATGAATGAAACACGAGTGCTATTATATATATTTATTAAATTATTCATTTTATCAGGCTGACAGATAACGAAGAGATTGAAACAATTGAATAATAGTAGCATGATTACAAGCAAGAGCATTGTTTTATCTGTAACTAACGCATTTCGGACGTCCGGCTTTTGAAACAATATACGTACTTATCCGCATGGGATTATATTCAGCGAAGTTTTTGCAATGAGCAATATCAATTAATACTAGAACTGCTAATGATGCCATTTTGTCTCCGTTAATTATTTCAATTTTTTTTTCTTCTTGTTGTTAATATTAAATTACACAGAATACAAATAATTCTAATAACTAAATATTCTTTCCTAACCGAAAAGAAAGATAGGAAATTATCAAATTGATACATGGAAAATGTAATTTAAATTCTAAAGGAGAAATCTATTTAAAAAAAATGAGACAACTTGACAACTTTTATTCCGGATAACAATTGATTATTTCCCATAAATCGTGAGCTAAATTAAATAGCTTAATTATTAAATGTATCTTGTTCATTTTGGTTCAACACACTTGTGCACACGCGGTTACATTTTACATGTAACTAACGCCTTAACGATAATCGCGCTGCGAAATTATTAATGCGCCAGAGGTTTAAATTCGATCGCTGTTTCAAAGTCGATTGGAATTGTCCTGTCACAAGTGGCCTGCTAGGGTAGAGCGGATGAACGTAATGAGTGCCATAAAACGCATTTATGTCATCATGTTAAATAATGAAGACAAATATGATATCGATATATTTCTTTTGTTCTTCGCGCTTTGCTTAATATTGCAATACTTCTTTAATTCGTATATTTCATTTTTCAATGTATTTATGAGATTAGTATTATTCGTTCTCTTTTATATTTTTTTATTTTTATATTTTGAAAAGCCCTTTGTAAAAAGATTTATTTATCCAATATTATTTTATCCAATATTATCTTATTTATATACTACGCTATTTTATATCGCGTTCACGCGGGACTTGCATCGCATTCGACTGTCGTATGAGTCAGAAAATTATGTTAAAAATAACTTTCGGCTATCATCAAATTATTTTAAAATTAACTATTAAGTGCCGCATGCGAACTAGTACGTGACGTAATAAAGCTTTGAGTAGAAAATTGGTGCGATTTGTTCCCCGTTCTATTTTCCATAAATAATTTGCGATGCGATTAATGTACGTGTGTAATCATGTATTGAGGTAGAATATGAAGACTACCGAGATATTCGAAATTAAAAATGAAAAAAAAATAGGCTTAATAATAATAACTATATTTCATTCTATTCAAGGGAAAAGAATTATTTTGATCCAATTGTTTCTTTTGTAACTTTATAGAGATTATTCAAATATTGAAACGTCGGAAGTTTAATTAAAAAATATACAATCGCAGTGAAACATAAATAATATCTATCGAAGTTAAACAGATTACTTTGCCATTTGGCAAAGAATTCAAGTTGATTTTTATACAGACATTGCGAGATAAATAGAAGTTGGCAGCGTTCAGTGTATATATTATTTTTGAACGTAAAAAGGGACGTCAGAATGGGTCTCAAATGATAGCTATAGTTGGCCACTGATACAATGCTCCAAATCCTGCATTGTTAAGAGTAAGACCCTACCTATATCTGTTGAGAATTATGCGTTTAAATTATCATGGCGGTAACTTGTCAGCGATCACATTATAATCTAGGGATATATATAGCAATTACGGCATTAGACCCGGGTAGCCGATAATTCCGTTTTAGGTTCGAACTAGACTTTGCCCTAATAGGATTAGAATTTGCGGCACGTTCAGGTGACCGCGCGTTCTGTTCTAGACGTGCATCATCGATGTTACTATATATCAATTATTAGGTTACACATATTTAATTCTGAATATAATTTTTTTTTACATAATGTATACAACACGTGTTTGGCGTACAACATGTAATTAAAATGTCTAATTTTATTAAAACTCGAGATTCTTTCGAAATTATCTCTTTTTTCCAATCTTTATTTCCTCTACTTCAAAAGTGACAAATAAAAAATAATAAATATAATAATAATATAATAATTAAATAATAAAAGTCTTATTGGACCGTACATTTAAAAACTCAACAAATAGAAATAATGATCATAACGACCATAACGGTATTTTTCGCAATAAATAAATAAATAAATTTACAAATCCAGTATATTAAGATCTTTTTATTAGATGTCTATTAAGCATCAAAATTTAATTGTGATATTATTTCAGTAGTTTAGCTGTGTTTTTAAATCCGATAAAATTTCGGCGCACAGTTTAAATAACTACAAATATACGGTATATATGTTTGTACATATATATATATTATATACAAATTCACATTGAATTATTTAAGCATTAAATATTTTAAATATTAAAAGATTCAGCTTCGATCATTAGATATGGTCATTATTTTCTATTTCCTAAAAAAATTAAGATTTTTTATTTTTTCTTAGAAAAAGGGAAACTGTTTTTCAACTTGACAGAATAAATTATTTACTAATCAAATAATATTGATGAAAAGAATATGTTTTTAATATGTTTAAATGTCATTTTTGTTTCACAACTGTTAAAAAATCATTCTTTATGTAAGGTGTAACAATTTTTAAAAATCTTTCTTTTTAAATTGATAATTTTGATAATTTTTTATGAAATTGAAAGATTAATTCGCTTTTGATGATTGTATGTATGTGTGATAGGGTAATACTTTACTTATTTATTCGTAATAATAACTCGAAAATTACGTTTTTTTTAATTGTATTACTTTTGAAATAAGAGAGCGATATATTGAAATCAATTATTTTACACGAATTAGTATTTAATATAGCAATCGTATATGAAAATGAATATGACATATCAATACAGTTCTTATTGAACGGAATATTGATCTTGAATTTCAGTTACTAATTGAAATATCATTATAATGTAAAGATTTTGTATAAACTATATACAAATATATTACAGAGCGTTTCATTTATATCGCATTATTTTCAAAACATACATTTTTTGGCCAATTTGAAATTGATTTTTTAAACATAAAGATAATAGTTTTATTCAATAAAGATTGAATCAGTATCGATGTTTCTTATTCGATCAATAATACCGCACTTCCCTCACTATATAAATTATATAATGATTAGAAAGATTGGACGGCAAAGTGACGTGAATCAATTTTCGCAGAAAACAGGTATAATTGCATTGTACTCATAACTTTTTTTCCTTCTCTTTCTAATAAACGTTTGAACGTCAGAATGAAGGAAAACTGACTTATATCACTATGCTGTGTAACTCTTTAAATCCGCCTAAATGAAATATCAACTTCCGTTCGTCGCTATTCGGCCGAACATAATTCTTTTCTTTCGTTTTATCGAGTTCAGTCCCGTCATTCCGACGTGTCCCGGATTTTCTGTCCCTCTCTCTCTCCCTCTCTGCGTTACTTCCGGAATCAAGTGCGATCTCGGAATTTGACGCGACAAGCGCAATACGATATCGTCCTCGGAAAAGCGACTGCTCTTTATGGTCACGTAATAACTGCGGGACTGCCGCTGAGAGGAGAGGCAGGAATAGCGGGGAACGGTTTTGCGAACCGTAAGGGAGGAAGGTAGAGGTAGAGCGAAAGCGAGAGAGAGAGAGAGAGAGAGAGAGAGAGAGAGAGAGAAAAGAGGTGGGTGGACGAAGAAAAAGAGGCCGACGATGATGATGGGTGTAAGGGCGGCTGTCCGAGCTCGTTTTCGTCAGCCGCCGCCGCGAATCCCTCCGGGGACTCCGCACAGCAGCTGTCTACGGATTGCCGGAGCTTGCCGTTGGAGAAGCTCCAGTCGAAATTTAACGCGGAACGATTTCTTGGTCCGTGCCCTGCTCCATTGGACCGCATCATCTATGATATCGTTGATAAGAAAAAAATAAAAGGAAAGAAGATGATAGGGATAAAAGATGAATAGATCCGGTGTTAGATAATAAATTAGGTATACAATCTATAACGCCTTTAGATACGCGTATACTTCGTACTTAAAGCTGATCTGACGAGATTCAAACTTGATTCGTCGTAGTGCTAAATTCCTCGTGATTGCACAAGAAACTCTGAAATAACGGGGCTTATTACATATTATTACAAATTATGGGAGCATTAGGTTTATTTTTAGATTTATTGTACTGGACTACACTAGAATTATCCTTCTCGCTTTTGTCAAATGTCAAAAGGTCTGTTATTTTTATAACTGAATTTAGTGTATACTCTTTGTGTATTTAAAGTAAAGTGAAGTGTATGATCATTCGCAGAGAAGTAAAAAGGAAAGTTCTAGTGCAATTCAGTGCAGCGATAAAAAAATCTATTCATATTTATAATTTTATTTTTAAGGCCGCAACATGGACTTTTGCATAACGCATAACGCATAACGCATAATTGAATAAGAGAATCAACCAATCAGAATCGTTTCTTTTCCTTCCATTTCATGGAAAAGAGGAACTTTGGTTGGTTGATTCTTTTATGCGTTATACGTTATGCAAAAGTCTGTGGTGCTGTCTCAAGTATAAAGAGTGTATACTATACGCAGTTCAGCTATAAAAGACAGATCCATTGTCAGCGAGATTATATCTATTGTCGCTTCTATTCGCGATAAGCGGCCTTAAGCGGCACGGTACGGAATTGTTAGCCTAGGACGTGAGAGCTGAGAGAAGGGTGAAGGGCCATGCGGCCCTGTTCGAGGACGCTCGCACACGCGCCCGACACTTTCGCTCCGATTAAGCTTAATTCATTCCGCCGACGAGGAGTTGAGGCAGAGGAGAAGACGTTATAACGCTAAACTGCTCCAAGAGAGCTCGCCGCGCTGCTTGCGCTGTCTGCCGTCCAATCCTGCCAAGTTAACCTCATTAATAAATTAATTAGATATTATTGTGTGTTGGAAGCCCACGGGGCGGCAGCTGCGGGTATATAACGCTCTCCTCGTTCTTTTTGCTCTCCCTCTCCTTCGTTCCTCTGCCGTTTTCTTCTTCTCGAACCCGCAGACGTTCCGATATAACAAGAGAGAAGAGAGAATGAGGGGGGTCAGGACCTGTGACGTCACTTCTTACGATGACAAAATGCGTGTTATAACCGCTCGCTAGCTACCCGCACATTTTTTCCCGACATGGAGCTCTTCGAGCGACTGATCGATAAATATCCACGGCGTCTTTTTTCCGATTCTTCATAGGTTTGAATAAACTATATAATCAGATTTTTGGAAAGAACAGTTTTGCTAAAGTGTCTAAAAATTTGGCTAAATCTGAAAATAATTTTGTTTAACTGTTAAAATAATTATATAGATCGCTCGAGCTAATTGAGTATAGAATATTAACATTTTTTTGCAGTATCAGTTGCTCATTATGTGCTTGAGTTTCCTTATACATAATTATTTCGATATAGTAGAACAAAATTTTTTTCCAATCTATATTTAACTAGAATATTTTAGGTACTTCAGCAAAATCGTTCTTCTCACATATTTCCAATTCTCCGAAAAATTTTCGAAATCTCCACTATAATCTTATTATAATATCTTATATTAATCGGAAAAGCGCACTAAGTTCTGAATACTATTCATTATAATGAATCCAAATTACACAATTAAAAAAAAATTTTGCATTTTCATCTTTATCTAAAGAATATAGAATATTATCAATCTTTATTTAATTGCAAATCAAAGAGAACAATGAAATTGGGATGTCAGGAACCTCACATAAATAATTTACATGTTAAAAAAAAAAAATCACGCGAGTGATGTAAAATTAAGCAAACTTTATCAACGGCTGTAATTAGAGAGATGTAGAAGACAGAATAGTTGTATAATGATAAAAGGCACTTTGCTTGTCTAATATTTTCTTGATAGAGAAAAGCGGTCTTTCGCGCGGCGAGATAAGAGACGCGTCGAATTAGAAAGTGGAATTCTATCTCGAGTTTATGTAAAGCCGCGTGAAATAAATTTGAAGACGACGAGACGTAAAGAGGAGACTCTTTTCGCAATTTCCAGCGAGCTGTCCAAGGAAGACTGCGGTCGGCGGCGCTCATTACGGGATAGGACGGCTCGTACTGGTAATGACAAAAAGCACACACGGCATTATCATTGCGGAGTGTATGGCATTAAAGCTGTAGGGGGCCAGGATTAGGATGTCGGCCATTACCGCGCGTCACTGACCGTTTATTCTACGCCGTGCACGGTGCGGTGACTTCCTCTAGACGCGCATATGTATGCCCGCGATAAACGGAGGATGAGGACGCTCGCGAGGCCGGCCGGATCGTGCATTCTCTATGTGCGTGATTCACCTTTCGATATCAATGTCAATTCAGCTTGATCGCTCGTCTTCGCTTTATTTTACCAGCCGATCTCTCTCGCGGCGTGAAAAAAACAATTCTATTCTGTCTCGAGAATGTAGGTTTTTTTTTTTACCTTCTCAACGAAAAAAATAATCCGTTACCTTCTTGTTTAAATGTGTAACGCGTCTCTCGATGTGGACTTTTGTTTCTTATTCAAATTAAAAGAATTTCATTTATTAATATATTAATGTATATATTTTTATTCGATCAGAAAAATGGTTTATATTTTCTGTTTACTTTTTATCACTTCGTTGAATTGAGTTATTTAAGAGAAATTTTGTTGATAAGTGTAGAGAAATTTGTATGCACAGATTATTATGTATTTTTGTAAATTGTATATTAATTTTACGTAAATTAGAGATATATTTCTATCATTGTTCTTAAACTATTTGAATGTAGCTGTGACAGTAAAGTAATAAGTTTATTGATTATTATTAACTGAAAGAGCAATTATTATTTATTATTTATGCAAAATTATGAAAGTTAAATAAATCTTTATTCCCCTAGTTAATGATTTTTTTTCTTTATTAGAGCACTTGTATTCGATCTTTCTTTTTCTTCATTTCTCTCATTCGCAAAATTATTATGTCAAATTTTTTCTCTCGGTCCAGTAGAAATATAACAGTATATATTTCGTATAGATATAATGAACATACATACATTTATTGGTAACCGATTTAACACGCAATCTATAACGCATGTTATTTGTACGCGATTAGATTCATCGCCAATATCATCTAAGATATTGATCACGATCGAATTCGATTAACCGCAATCTAATACGCGTAAATCAACAAATTGTTGACACAGTACACGAAAGACGAATGAAAAGGAAGAAAGATCTAATTACGACTATGAATCATGGCGGCCGGCGTCATCGTCGCGTTCGCGAATCCGGCGGATTTAATGGAAGGAATGTTTACGAGAAGTGTCTTCTGCATCGCGCGCGCGCTCTCTCATAAACGTCGGGATCGAAATTGACCTTTAATCGCAGTGGCGCCACGCGAACATGAATAATTGGCCGCGTCAGGAGTGAATTCGACGACGGATAATGCCGCAATAGGCCGAATCGGCGCGTATCATTTATTCATTCGGTCGGCCGGCCGGCTGGGCTGACGATACCGCGATGGTTGAGCCGCGAATTTGCAAATCGCATTAAGCTGCGCGCGGGGACAAAAAAAGAAGGAAAAAAAGAACGAGAGAGAGAGAGAGAGAGAGAGAGAGAAAATACGCGAAAGAGAGGATTCGTCGTTTCGCGAGGATCAAAGTGCCCGCAATTTTCACTTACCGCCAACGGCATTCCGCCGCCAGTGACTCCCGCAATCCGTTGCTGCTTCCCGACCGCTGTTTTTCGATCGCGCCGCGAGCTATTCCGCGGTTATTCCGCGCCGAAATTGTTCGGCAGTTCGAGATATAAGGATCTTCAGGGAAGTTACTTTAGAAAAATAACTCGTTACCATTATCGTTTTTTTTTTCTTTGATAAGTAATTCGTTACTGTTTACTAGTACTGATTTTAAAAAGTTGTTATTTCGTTACTTAAAACGTAGCGAGATGTTTCAATTTTCATTACTTTTTCATTGAATTTTGATGATTTCTTTTTAGAGTAGCGTCTAATTGTTTGGTCACCAAAGTCCATTTTATTATAATTCATGATAGAATGGAAATAGAATTCTATTTATAATTTTGCATCAAATTACAAATATAATCATAGAAATATTTCTTGCATTACAAGAAATATCCATGATGAATATGTAGGTTAAGTTATAATTTATGACATTTATATATGGATAAAATTTGTTTGCTTACCTAATTTATAGATATGACTCTATTCATAGCGTTTATAGATTTCAATTTTCATTATAGAAATAATTCATTCCATGATATAATTGATCAATCACGTATTTACACCCTATTCATATTTGATGTGTTTATATTTATAAAAATAGAGCATTATAATTATAAATTTAATAATTCTGATTATTCATTTATTTTCTACATTATATGTTTCTGCATCAAAAATTATAAATAGCATTCTGTCTCGAATTCTATCGCGAAATACACATCGTCTAAAGTAGGCTTAATTAACTACTTTAACACGAGATCTAATAATGCTGATTACATGATACAGTGTATGAGCGTCCAAAGAAAATGCACCCTTTATATCTGTAAACGAATTCTCTGATCGAGACGGAGGATAAGTATACGAAAAGAACGATTTTATTGAAGTATCTAAAAATTTAGTTATGGAACACTAGAAGTCTGTTCTTTTTAGCTAAAGTTGCACGGTTCATCTTTCTTCCTTTTCTCTCTGTTGGAGAAAAAAAAAAGAAAAGATGAATCATGCAAGAAGTTCAGTTGAAAAGAAAACAGGTTTTAAGAAAAAAATGTGGTGCCTTAAATATAACTGTTCAGTTGAGGTATTTTTTAACAGCGATCAAATATTTTGTTTATAACAAAAATTTTTTTGCTTTTGTGAAATAATTTTCCTGCTTTGTAAATAACAAAAATATTTGTTTATACCACCTAAACAATTTAGTTTCTAAAATAATTATAATTATAATTTTGTTCGGTATACATATAATATTTTAATAAAAAATTTTTATTCAGTATATTTCAACTGAATTTTTGTATTGTTACAGCAAAATTTTGATTTATATAGAAAAAAAAATTTTTCCTAATACAGATACAGATCTGGAAATAATTTTGTTGGATCATCAAAATAATTATGTAGAATGTTTAAACGATAATGCTGCAAAAAGTTTTAACAACTAGTTTGAGTCTTACATAATTATTTCGATCCAAACAGAGAGTATTTTTAATCTATCTAACTAAATTTTTTAGATACTTCAGCAGAACCGTTCTTTCCGTGTAAATGAATGATGACAAGGATATGAAATGCTAGGACGCGTCATCTTGATTCAATCGCGAGTCCGACGTTCAGAAAACTGGGCCCAAGGCACGAATCGAAATTCTCGCGTCGACGAACCACGTATTAAACGTATGTAAACAAATGCCGCGTATTCTAGTGAAAGTGAATTTTCTCTGGGGGCGGGAGCAGGGAGGGAGGGCGACAGACTATATAGAAAGAAAAAAAAAGAGAAAAAGAGAAAGAGATATCGTAAAGAGAGATCGTAATGCGGAGGAGTGCTTACGAGACGAGAAATGCACACACGCGCTTTTCGCGCGCGCGGACACGCCTCCTTTTCATCCTTTTCTGAGGTGCACGGGGGCAGAAAACGACCGAGAGAAAGGAGATGCGGGACGAACGAAGGGGGGAAAGAGAGAGAAGATCGCAGGAAGGACGAAGCGATTGCGGTGATGCAGGCGAGGGGTAGATGAAAGATAGGTGAGAGAAGAGAGCAAGGATCGCGGGGGTTTACTCTGGTATACATTGGGGTAAGGAGTACGAGACTCCTCTTTTCGTCCCCCTTGCTTTTCTCCCATTTCTCCCCGTTTTACCCCCTACAGCCTCTGGCGGCTGCGGGCGACGGCGGCGGTGGCGGCTCCTGTTTTACGCTTTTCGACTTTTTCAAGATTTATCCTTACCGCTTCCTCGCTAAATCGCTTTCCGGGCGAAATTTACGGTTGGGCAATAATACAGAAGAAGCGAGCCCGGGCGAGTTGCACACAGTCCGTGACTACGGTATAAGAGCGAAAGAGGGGGTGGGCGGGGATACAGGAAGGAGCGAAGAGCTCAGGCTCTCTACGGCCGTCCAGCCGAGTAACGGAGATCTCACATACATTCCCGGCACGTTCCCGGCTTCTTCTCTACCTGACTGACTGCTTCCACCCCTCTCGCGTTCTTTCTTTACGAGCTTCCTCTCTTTACCCTATCTAATCCCGCGCCCGCGCCGCTCCTCACGACCGGATCCATTCCGTCGCCTCCGGGGGTGGCTATGATCGTTCGGCGTGTCGTCATCGCAATGCCCGTGATTTGCCCGAGAGATTTAACGTAATATTTTCGCATCATACACACGGAACAAAATTTTTGCTAAACTCTAAAAATTTAGCTTGATAGAGATCTGAAAATAATTTTGTTAAACCATCAAAATAATTATGTAGGACGCTCAAGCTGGTTGCTAGAATATCAAATTTTTTTACAGCATTGCTCATTATACTTGAGCGTCCTACATAATTACTTTGATGGTCCGATATAATTATTTTTGCAGATCTGTATCCAGCTAAATTTTTAGATATTTCACCAAAATCGTTTTTCCCTCGTTTCAGCAAAATATCATCGTCAATTTTATCGCAAATACGCAAAGCGTTAACGACGGTCCACGTGAAACTCGTAAAATTTAGACGATATCATCGTGAAAATTCTTACAAAATATATTGAATACGTTAATATTTACAGGAGCCACACTGAAACAGTGCTATATTTTACAAGAAATTCGTACAAATGAAGGTTAATAGAAATATATTGAAGAAATATATTGAAATAAATATAATGCAAATTCATAAATAATAAGGCGACAAGGCGCTATTAGTCAACAAATTTCGTATAATCTAAATGAAATTAGAAAAAAACCTTTTTTTTCCTAAAAAAGATGTTATTTTTAAAGATTTTTCAGCATTTGAGATATAATGATGATTCATATTCTATAACGGCGTCATCATACGAGAATAAGACGAGCGTCCTGGTAACCTTTACCTTCCTGGTAAAGATTTACAGAATTGTGAGAGAAAGATAAAAATAATGACGTAAATTTCGCTCATGGAAGATGCAGAAAAATGTTTACTACATAACGATCTTTACCAGTCTCGGGAAAGTTCGCGGAAGATGAGATTACTCGGAACGAGGTTTATACGCTATGCGGCAAAGTTGTAAGCCCGTCGCGAATTTGGCAACTCGACCGCGGTGCGGACACAGAATCGTCCTCAAATGCCGTAACACGCTTGTTGTCAGTTCCCTCCGCGCAACTTTATCACCTCTCCAATACGAATTGCAACGTGATCGGGACGAACACCAAATCCGCAGTAGTTTATTATAACCCATACAATACATTTTATCCTGAGGATATACCAAATTGTTCCATATTGACAAAACGATTCCACGGATATCCCATTCGGGATATCCAAAGAAAATATCGTAAAACATTGTAGGATATCATAAGATGTTTTATTAATATCTTAAAATCTTCTACCATATTCGAATTCTTTCACCACACAACACAGTTCAAAAAATGTTCTAAGAATAGTCAGAGTCACAACAAAAGTTTGCAATTGGAGAGTGTCAAAACTAAAAGATTAGAAGTAAAGAATATCATTATAGTTACTTTGGACACAAACGATACGACGTACTGCATGGCAACTAAGATATATTTCATACGAAGATTACAAAGATTTTTATTATATTGAATGTTACTAACAATAAGACTATATTCGATAATATTATCTAGGTATCATCTTTTTTTTGTTTAACATTGGGTGAACAACAAAGACAAAACGATATGGTACACAGAGGCATTCGGGTAAAGTTTCCGCAGCTTAAAAATATATAAATTATAAAGATGTGACATATATTATTTCAAATTAATTTTTTATTTCTCATTTCCATAATATGATATATCTTAAAACATTTCCTTTTTATTTTAGATAACCACATATACTTATGCACATACATACTTATGATATTTCATGGAGTTCTTTGAATATCCCACGGATGTCATCTAAGACGTCCGTGAGATTTCATTATGCGAACATTTATACATCCCCTGGATATGCGTTGGATAACTGACATCATTCACAGATATCACAAGATTGTCCCAAAATGACATTCGTTGAACATTCCTAGGATAAAATACGCTGTGTGGAAAGATACAAGTACGAAAAATACATATACACGTGCACGATTGCATGGACGGTTGAATGAACGATAATTCCACGTACTATTTCGTGCGCCGCAGATTCGTAAAAATGAATCTCACAGAAATATAGCGAGAAGTCGCTCGATTCTGTTGAATAATGTATGCACGACA
>Ga0157364_1001595_pt1 | contig 19609 bp, 10 predicted proteins | sample AttsexASBM2_FD_111476 | JGI IMG/M metagenome (GOLD analysis project Ga0157364, IMG submission 111476) | Fungus gardens microbial communities from leaf cutter ant in Ribeirão Preto, State of São Paulo, Brazil - Atta sexdens ASBM2 | ecosystem: Host-associated > Fungi > Mycelium > Unclassified ...
TACATCATACTATCAATTTAACCTACTATCACTTTAATTAATATAAGCAGTGTCAGCAATATTAATAATAATTTACATTGGTACATTAAATTGCTCTCTCAACAAAATATTTTACATTTTTCAAATCAGAACGAAAATACAAAAAATTTTTCATAATACTAGATACTGAAAATCAAGGAAAATCATGAAATTTTATCTGGAAATCAGGGAAAAGTTATGGAATTTTAGGAATTTGTAATAACCGATTATATCATTTATCTCGTTATCGCTTTAATTATCAAATAGAAATATTAATTTTTTTTCTCTGTTTTCTGTTGATCTCTCTTTTACAAAAATGAAGTGATGTAGATGAACTTCTCTTTCTCAGTAAACAAACGCGCATAGTTGATCGTCTTTACGTGGAAAATTTTATAAATTGTTTTTTTTTTTACCGTTGTTGCACCGTGTATGTGCATAGGGGTGTGGCAGCGAGAAGATAAAGCGAAGTGCGGATTTAGTTTTACAACTATGACGACGAAAGCATTTTTCTTGTTATAACGGCTTAACGTGCCACAGCGAAACATTGCGAGGCACGTATTTCTTTTTCTCTGGGTCCCCGGGACTTTGATTTGAGCCGTATGAAGCACTCTCACGACCTTAATTGATTCTAGCTGACGTACGCGCTACTGCTCCGAGGAGACGCTCACACAGACTCAGCAGAAACGTGTGATACATATTTAAAGAGGAAAAAGGGTCGCACCATTTTTATAGCGCAGCTACCAGTTTCACATACGACCTCTGTGTCTGACGAGCGCGAAAAGTGTCGTGACCACGTTTTTGCGGTCTGGCATACATCAGTGTCTCGCTTTCCTTAAAAAGCTCAGGATCTCTCTACGGTATTACAGCAAGCAGATGCAGTATCGTAATTATAAATTTAAACGTATCAATGTGCAAGTAATCTTGAATGAAATGCGAATTATCAGCCGTATGTATTCGAGGATTATTTTTTTTTTTTGCAGTGGATCGCAAAATGTTCGCAATATATTTTTATCGAGGAAGTGACACTTGAAGAAAAAACCGCGCAGCTAAGAAAGTTAAGAAGGGCGTAATTCAGTTTTCACCACGCGTTGAATGAAACTTAACTTCCATCTCCCGCTTTTCTCTTTCGCTCCGTTAAATCGCACAAAAATGTCGCGACGGGATTTCCCAGCGTTTCCGCATCACATTAATTACAGCGCCGGATTTCGCGCGATACAATGATTCGACGAATTATTTTAATGAAACTGCAAGCACCGATACATCTGGTGTAAAATATGCTCAAATAATTTCCCGCCAATTATTATCATAATTGGCTTATGAATATGCATGCGTCACAACATTAACCTTTGTCCCTATCGTTTCGTCCTGATGACGTTTATGCGTGAGCGCACCCCACGTATCCATATATGTCGGCGCCATGTCGGTTTCGCTATTGCCCAAACATCTGCACACTGCGGATGGAGAGCTGCAAATGTCGCTGGAAGAGCGAGTAAACTACCGTGTTTCTATGCAGCAGCAGCAGCAGCAGCAGCAGTAACAGCAGCAACAGCAGCAGCAGTAGCGGCAGCAACAGCCTGATTGATCCGTCGATAATGAGCGCGCGCACGATGCACAACAACGTAAATCGCATAAATCGTGAACAGAAATATGACGGGCCGTTTTATGCGGCAGCCAAACCCCTAATGCAGTGTACGCACATCGCGTGAAGAGGCCGCGCCGTGCCGGGCGCGCGTACGTGAGTGCACTTTTGCAATTTTCATGATTTATTCCGCCCGCGGCGATCGTAATCGACGTAAACTCTGTCGAGCCATGTATGACGCCGAACAATGTATCCGGCATAAATACGGACGGTGCAATTTCGCAGCCGCGTAATATGGCGTATCAAAAGCGTTCTTATGATTTTCATGATATCCATTCGCGTCGACCGTAATCAGTTTCGTGATTGCATCGCGGAATGGTCCGATCGAAAAATGATACGTGTCGCGAATCTCATTATATTGGCCGGTGATTTATTTATCGCTTGTCAGCAGCATGTCGTTCAAAAAAAAAAATAATGAATACGAGTAAGATTATAAATGCAGTTTCAGCTGGAGATAAAGCGATACAATATGTGCGTTACGCACATTTTAAAAAATCTTTTTGCTTGCAAGCCAAAAAATATTTTTTTAACTTTTTTGTTTGTATTTTCTGTTTTACATTAGTGATTTATCACACGCGCGTTTTTTTGATTATTACGAAAAATGTAAATCTATGGAGTGATATTTACAGTACGATTTTCCGCAAATTGACATTATAATGCACTATTAATCTTTATACAGCTTAAAATATGTTGAAGCTTATACTGCCATTTTTGCTCACGGTAGGAATAACGCGCGAAACAAATACCGTCAGTGGAAATATCGATATATGGTGGAAATACCTCGCTATAAATCTGTTTCGGGCGTAGCGTATCTTGAAGCGTCAGCTATTCGATGCTATGCGGTACAGTTTAACTATATTTTTTCCGGCATTCTCTGCCCACGAGTTTGCAAAAGGAACAGAGCCACATGCGATAACTTTCAGCTGTCATTTCGCAAACATAGTCCCGATCGATGAATTTTGCGGGAGTGCTGTGGACTGTCTCCCGTCCTCGCTCGATCTGTCGCTGGATCGAAAACAAAATCGCCGGGCAATATAAATACGGGTCGTCAACCCCTGGGAAAATGGAGACGACACCGGCAACGCGTCGACGCGGATTATTTGGCCAGCCATGCGACGCGACGTGCGGGCGCGCCGTCGAAACGAAACGCGACGCCCCGAAATCGACAAATTCTATTAATACCCCACATTAATATTCGTAATTGAGCGAGTATTTCGCGCCGTCCGGGATTCGGTTTTCCGCGGATCGTGCCCAACACTTCGACGTTCCGCGCTTCGACGGGCACGTGCGATGGGGAAACGTTCGGAAAACCAATCAACGATGCTACGCATGATGAGAAAAATTTTTGGAATTTGCAACATACGGATCGATTGCGCCGATACACCGGAAACAGCTTCGAGCGATATCATAGAACAACGAATCTACATGAAATTTTATCGGATGATGATACAGTTCGGATTCCACTTCTTTCATCTACAAATTCTTTAAACAATTTTTGACTGTACAGTTGATGATTTCTCAGGCCAAAGAAAATAAAAGTCTAATTAATTCCAAAACATAAATTGAAAGATTTTATTTTTTTAACGAAACTTTTTACTAATCATACATAGTTGCCAAAGCTCGTTAAATCTTGTTTCGCCGAAGAACTTTCAAGCGAGAAAAAGTGGACGACTTCTTATTGCCTCTTTTCTTTCTTACGACCATCTTCTAAGTTTTATAAAGAACGCTATAAGCCGGATACATCGTAAGATTGTTTTTCCCGCGTCGTTATAATGAGGGCTCTACTAAATACATGGGCTTTGTTTCTTTGAAGATTAGACGTGATAGCTGAGAAAACAAGCTCTTGACGGAGATTAATGACGGTGACCGTACATTGTGTCGCACAGGAGTACTTACTCCATCGCGATACATGTCACCCGCATTGACACGTTCGACGATCAACGTCAAAACACTTCAAGTTTTTCACTTAGCTACAGCTGGAAAACAATTTCACGGCATTAATGCGAGTAATAAATGACGTGCCAGTCGTAAAAGATGAGGCAGACGATCGGGCCGAATAATACGGCTCGTAAGACCTGGTAAATCCGAATGAAAATATGACGGAATAGTAGCGAGCCTTATAAATGCGGCATAATTTAAGCGAACACGAAGGCGCTCGAATTCGTCTGATACTTCATATTCGAGTACTCAGGATTATCCGGATCATTTCTGCGTATCCGTACTCGGTAATCGGATTTTCTGATTCGACACCTGCAGCCATAAAAGCAAAAGGGTCAACTGTCTTTTATATTACGTTTTCCATTCACTGACAAAATCAATAGTATGATCATATAATACGTCATAATGTGATGATTGAAAAATCTTATTTCAGAATATATCGAGAATGTGTGAATAATTTTTAAAAATTTGAATTGTTTTATTTTGAAAAAATTATTTGTTTTGTCAAAATATATTTACCTGTATACAATTTTATACATACAATTTAATTATAACATTATTATTACTCCAATTTTATTTTAATTACTCGTATAAATATTTTAATATCATGTGTGAAATGACATGTTCAATATTTTTACCCCAGTTTCGCACGCGCTTATATGTATATGTATATGTAGCCGACACACTGGGCGCAATTACGCGCATCCAAATTTAATATCGTTGCACGATCGGCAAATTCTTCGGCAACGTTACCGTTATCGCATGCCAACCAATACTCGGAGGTACTTAATTAATTAACCGTTATCAGAATTTTACTCGCCAATACACACGCGACACCGGGAGTTTCAAGAGGGGGATCCTACACGCTAATTAGTTACCAGGCCCTTTGACAGTGATACTTTTTCGCACTTTGGAAACACGTGCGGAAGTAGCGCGATAATGACTCCTCGCATAAATAATAGTTGGACAATATCTAACAATAGCTTTTGTGCAATATATCTCAACTCTCAATAACTTTTCTCGAGAATTCAACTTTTGTTGAATAGCGGCGAATAGATATTGCATGGGAAACTTCAACGAAACTGGATCTACAATTTTCCTATTTTTAAATTATATTGTAAATGATGTATAAATCTCTTGTCTCTTGTCACGTTCTATTATATAATGACTAATTTAAAATAGTAACGAATATACAGTATTTTATTTTCAATTTTAAAAATTTCTGTATTATTAAACGTTTGAATCTATAGATAAAAAGATTTTGAAAAGCGAAATCTGTATGTTCTCAAAAATAAAAAATGCTTTTCTAGAGATAATTTTTCTCTATTTGAAATGAAACGAATCTTCAGTAGATTGAAATAAGACATCTAGTATACTATATTATGTTGCAGTATTTGAATTGATCGAGCAAATAAACTCGTTGAGGAAACGATCAGGGAGACGAAACTTTAGAGTCGAGCAAACTTTACGCTAATTACCTCCACGGTATTTTAACACTGATACTCTTCGACAAGTCGGAGCAGCGATCGAAACGCGAAAAACGGCGGCGGAGACTCTACGCGTTTACTGAATTCAATTTAATTCCTCTTTTCTATGAACGAAGATGTGTCAAAGTGCGCTTTTAACCTAATCAGATCAAGACACTAACAGATAATGCCAAGGTGCTTGTGCAAGCTAAACCGCGTATCCGCGTAAACGGATGCAACAAAGTTGAGCACGCATCACGGCACATAAATAAATTTAACTTTACAGGTGAGGGCATAATTTAATTTTAAATACATTCACACAGAAAATTATTTTACATTGATATAGTATGTGCGTGACATAAAATGTAAATTAGTTTCAATTATTAACGATTCCATTGTCACTACTTTATTATATTAAATTACTAGATGTGTATATGGAACAAATGTGACATATATTATCACATATTCTAGTTTTGCTGTACTCTATATATATATATATATATATATATATATATATATATATATATATTTATATTAATGAGAAAGTTTCTCCAAACAATTAACAATATCATGGCCATTGCAAACATAAAATACGTCGAGAACAAAAGGCAAATAATTCTTTGGTATATGTCCAAATGAATTAAACTCCCACGGGGCATGCAATAAATATCTAGTCGAATACATGAAATTACTTTGTAACGAAATTTCTGAGATTAATTCTCACAATGTCTACAATATTTATATATAATTTTATATATATATTATATATATAGATATATAGAGCATATCAGTTAGTCAATAGACCATACACGAACATTTTGTACAAAACGAATCGCGAGTAAGCACGCGTGTAAATTTGATTACTAGTTTCATAGAGTACGCGTTGAAAAGGGTGTGCACGTTAACGCGGTAGTTTCCGGCCGAGTGCCGCAGAACGTTGCGTGAAATTTTTGCGAGCCGGATGAACTTGCGAAGTGCCGTTTTATTTTTCATATCTTTCGCGAGATACGAGAATTTCTGTTCTTTTTATTTATTCGTTAAAAATAAGAGACGATGGGCGCGTACATACGGTAACTCGAGGCAAGTCAAAGCCTCACGTATAATATAATAAACACAGGTACGGAGGCGACAAGTGTATGAGCGCCCTAAGCGTTTAAACGGCCATCGAACAAAGGAACATTACGTAAAGTTGCTTCTATGTGCACAAAGCGAAATCATGCATCCAAAGTAACATGATAATCCGTCCATAGCGTATAAATTATTCTTTCATTTCTGTGTATTCCTAATTTATTCTGTGGTATTTTTACTTATAAAGACTTTTTCTAAGACATGATTCAGCGCTTCTGAATTTATACATTTTCTCCTGAGTGTATAACGAACCAAACGAGGAACGTATTCTACAATACATCTCTTGGTCTTGTATTTATAGTCTATTGAAAAATTTAGCCAGCCTAGGATACAATAAATTTTATAAATAAAAAATTAGTCTGACTCATCACATTTGTAATCACGATTCAATAACTAATTCCTAGAAGAAGACACTATTGATATATTCATTAATGATTTTTTAATGTTTTAATATTTTTCAAAGATAAAGACAAGAAAAATATTCGTGTGAAAAATAGTTTTGAAAGTTGATTGGAAAAGTATAAAAGTTGATTTTTAAAGCGCTGCTCTATTATTAAAATATATTTATTCTAAAAAATAATGTATATGATAACTCCTTATTATTGCACATTAACAAAGTTATAGCAATACATTGTTTAAAGTTTATTTTTCCCACAATAATATTTATGAAATATTTATGAAAATTATTATTATCGTTTCCTAACTTTTTATCGTGAAAATAATGAAGTGAAATCGTGTGGCTTTAATGAATTAAGAAGAAAGAATAATATCAAATTGTGATAATTTCTGCAATAATTTAATCTGACTTTTAAATTTTTTAATTATTATTCTTTTTTGGATTAAAATTTTTTTTACAAGATAATAATAAACTAATTTTTATAAATTATTTTTCAATTCGAATTTTTTATTTCTCTAGCAAAGTTAAATGTAATTATTTTCACAATAAGTATTTCTATTCTAAATTTCTCTACTGGAACGAAATTATTTATTATTATTGGTGAGTTGGTAAACCGTAACGAGTTTACAAAACATTGAATAAAATGTACAATAATAGTACATTTATTAAAATAGTGTATAATGCAATAAAATTTTTTAATTTTTACATTTGTTTTATTATTAAATATTTCATCGTATTTAGTGAGGTAATGAATAGCAATGAGCTTATCTGTCAAAACGCGTTATCTATTTGAAACGCATGTGAGAGTTCGTTGTGCTAGATTTGTTTTACGCAGAGGACTGTGCTAGATTCACGGATGTAAAAGGATTCATACTTCCTGCGCGTTATTCTTCTGTTTCAATATACAATAGTATACGATGCACGATGCATGCGATTAACGTCGGGAGTATTGTATAATTATGTCACTCTATGATTAATACGCGCAATTTAATAATAACCGCGTTTTCGCAAGTGTTGAATGCAACGAATCTAAAAGATGGTAGAAGTTTGGTATCAAACGGAGCAACCGTGAGATAAATAAATTATTGTTTTTTATTTCATTTATTACGCGAAGAATATTTATTATTTTATGCGCAGATAAAAATTATTTCGGTGGATATTAATTATTTTAGGCATTGTTAAATTTACGTATATTTGTATTTCATAATTTAACATGTAGTTTTTCAGCGTAATCAGAACTCCATTTGCATCATAACGGTGCGTGAGAGATGTACTATTTTTTTTATTTTATTAAAGTAACAGGTTTACATGAAAATTATATCAAATATACATATGTGATATGTAAATGTATTAAATCAAAAGGATAAATAAATATAACGTTTCATAGAGATCTACTACTTTAGATTAAAACTAAAACATTTTTTATTTATTACAAGTCTTTAATCTTTAAATTAGCATAACTGTTAATTTATTATCTTATTTTATATCTCTTATGAAAAAGATTCACAGTGAAAAAAATTTCTGGTTAAAAATGGACGAATTAGAATTTTTTTTAATAAATTTATCAGAATTCTAATTGAGATAACCGGAATTCTGGATGATACAATATTTCTGGTAAAATTACTAGAATTCTTATTTTTATCAGAGAATGATTATATCAAAATTCTATCTTAATTGGAATTCAAGTAGGTTTAACCAGAAAATTCTGATTAATCCACTTTCCACCAGAATTATTATTTAATCTAAACAGACCATTTTTCTCAGTGCATGTAAAATTTTTAAGGAATATAGTCAAAAACACTATAATAAAATTAATTAATTTCGTGATTCAATTTTTATCTTTTTATGTCAAAATTATTATATACAAAATTATATAAATTTAATTTTTGATTTTGTTATTTGAATAATTAATACAAGAAAAAGGAATGAAATAAAAACTAGGAGAAGAAAAATATGTTTCTAGAATATAAAATTTGTACTTAGATCTTGTCATAGTTTTCTTATTTGCTTGATGAAGAATTAAAATAAAATTTTCTTCTCAAATATTTTGTTAATATACGTAGAGTTTGAAAGTTCTTTTCTGCTTTAATCTCTACTTACATTTTTAAGATTAAATATTATTTAAACTAATATATAAGAAAATATAATATTTATGAAATGTTTCCGACATACGAATATGAAATAAATATGAAAACACACTAGAAATCTCGTTTAATTAATTAATATAATAAAAAAGCATAATTACGATTTAATTATATTTATTCTTATGTTAATCTAGCTTTGTTTTAATTTTTCATAGTCTATTTATTCATATTTATCAACTTATATATGAATTATGATATACTTGAAATATAAATACAGATGAGAGAGACAATTATCTCTTCATACATAATACATTATAAAGTATTCCACAATAATATTTAATCTCTCACAGGAGATATTTAATCGGTTTCTGATAATTTATAAAAATTATATATAATATTCTCAGTTAATCTCTACTAAAAATGAGATTTGAACTTATTTCAAATTACATTTTTAATAGAATTTAAAGTTGCTTTTATTTTTCCTTTTATTCCTTTGGTTCTGCTAGCTTTATATTAAGTTATTAAGTCAAAACCACAAGTTTTTTCTTCTAAATTGTTTGTAGTACAAAGTTATGTTTTGTAGATTAGTACAAAATGGGTACTAAATAGTTTGATAGATTTTTTCCATTTTGCTCATTTTTTTCTTCTGACTCGAGGAATTTAATACGAGATTCATGTTTCATCATCTGTCATGATCATCTATATTGTAAATCTTATTGATCTAGAAATCTATTTAGACTTTTGGTTGATTTTTATTTATGCCATAATAGGATCGCGCGTATAAATCAGTGCAATGTTATTAGCGGTATGATGTTTGCGGGTAATAGATATTTTGAAATAAAGGATTTGGTTTTTGGAAAATAAAAGATCAACAGCCAACGTAATCGTGTGTGAATTTAATTTAATTATACACGGATTGTAACCGGTTTTCTATATTCGATTTGTCGCAATTTCACAGCGCCGGTATTAAATTGTTCGCTTTTTGTGCAATTAACGCCGATTAGATCTGTGCAATTAGTGTGTCGATATTTTAGGACAATTGTCGATATCCCGTGCGGATGAGTTATTGGTTTCTCGTTGAACTTCGGCATCGGCAGATGCGGTAAATTCAGTCGTACAATTTCTAAATATTGTGCAAATTTTTTCCAAACAAATATTTTCGATTTCCGAATAAACGAAACATCATGAATCATTGTAAATAAATTTGCAGCACAAAGTGCTCGTTGACGCGCCATCGATGTTGGGCAGTAGTTTATTGCAGTTATATCTTTCGCAAATATTCTACAACAGTAGTCATTTAATGTACGCTAATATGTACATGTTGTAGCATGGGGCACATGAAGTTAGAGCGTTAAAGCAAGCGCTATGACAAAATTCGATCGACTGAAAACCAGCTCGCAGCTAGTCATAAATTTTCGGGCGCGGTTGCAAAACGATAGCGCAAACAATGATTGCGGACGTACCGTTGAGATTTCGAGTCACTATAGAAAGGCACTATGAAACGATTCAACAATCATCATCCATAAAGATGATACTTTTGGCATCAAAAACCATGATTAGAATTTCATTCATTTCAAAGACCCTTTCATACAAGAATGAATTAATCCATTCGTTAACGGTATATTTCTACGAAAATCAATTAAATTTAAAATGGAGCAATCCTTAATTATGTCTCGATGTCTGTATATACCCCTTATTTTCTTCCTATTTAAATTTATTAATTTATTAATCGTTCTTTGCATATTTAATGCTTTTGTATAACATACATCTAAGGACACAAAAATCAAAATAGCTTTGTATTTTGTATTTTGTATTTTCTATAGCTCTTTGTTCCCTTCTAATTTGCAATATCATATGTATGAGCAAATGAATAAACCGATGCATGCACTTGTACGTGACGAGTATCAGAATGCAATGGAGCATAGCAATCCCGTCTTGCTCCCTCGGTCAACAAATAAACCATTCTACCCTGACCCAACACGCATTGTAACAGTATTACTCACGTGATTACAGCACGTAACGTCATACAGCAATCATATTAATGACGATATACGAACGAGAGACAATCTGACATACTATCAGTAATTGGTTGTTGTATTGAACAAATTTTACGAAAGTAAAGTTAAATTTGCTAGAATGCAACGTTCGGTTTGAGTAAATCGCTATTGATCGAATAAATCAGTCTTTTTTAGACTGATCTCTTTAGAAATTCGAAATAGAAGGTGAGAGAGTTAAAACAGCTACAAAAATGCAAAGATATTGCGATAATAAACGGAAATATGAATTATCAGAAGTCTATATTTTTTAAATTTGACATATGATTTTCTGACATATATATTATTTTAATCTCTTTAATTGATTGCGTTATGAGATAGATCTCACAACTTATCAGATTTTTATATGAATTATGGAGATTTAAAATGAATTTCGGATATGTCTTCAATAACTTTGGATTATTCAGAATATAATGCTTGTGATGACAAACGTGTAAAGAATTCACTTCATTGAAGATTCGTCTGAGAATGAAGGCAGTAAAAATTTGCTTGGTGAATTCGTTAAATGTATGAGGCTATTTAATGGGTGAGCGAAATAGCAGTTTTGCGAAATGCGAAAATTCACATAGGAAAGAACAAAAGAGGTATATATAAAGAGAAAAAGAGAGAGGAAGAAAAACTGCATCGTATTTGGTGCATACAATACAAAGCAAGATTATACATGGGGTACATTTACAATGGTTTTCATTTTGCGGGTACGTTACCGCAACAGAGTATCCGGTCGCATAGCTGATGCGTGTTTGCCACGGAATGGGGGGGGGGGTGTGTGTCGGCATCTACCGACAGAACTGTGGAAAATTTCGATGGGATTTAACAATTAAACGATATGTTACACGCGACTGTTGTACATATTTCCCCTCAGAGAAGTGGAGAATGCCCATGTTTTGCCGGACACTGGGAAATTCATCGGCCGGTGAACTCCGGTTCGTCAATCAATTCTGCGCATCCACTATTAAAGCTCGTACATCGATGTTGCATTTACCCGTCTTAGTCCCTTTCGCAAACCGCATTGTCGATCTGTGCGTTAACCACAGCGTAACACCACGATGGCTTACTCGGTGATCCTAGCAAGGATCAGTGGTTAAGATGGAACGAAGACATTGTCTAAACAGTAGCAAAAATCCAATATTATCTAATGATTTTTCTTAACATATAAATATATATTTTATTGTAAAACAGCATGTTGTATCGTTAAATAAAACAAAAGTTGTTATATCGGAATTCGTTTGAAATTTTTATATTTTAATATTCATTGTTTAATTTCCGACTGTGATTCTTTTGACACGATTTTGCAATTATTTGTAAATAAACAAAAATCATTTTGTTATACTTTTATTTTATGATTTTTTTTTTCGCTAGTGCTTTTATAATATAATAATATTATTTTATTCACGAAACAATTGTAATCGTTATTTTTGTAGAAAATATTACTTTTATCTTATAAAATTTAGGATTTTTGTGCATATGTCTTTTTTGGATTGAAACAAATGGAGATAATAGAATCAGCGATACTTAATACTTCCGATATACCAGACGAATAAACATAGTCGAACGCCATTTAATTGATGAACGTTGGAATCGAAATGTTATTACGCCGTCATCAGTGATAAATGGCCGGTTGACTCGTTTCCCCATCGTGTTATTTTTCAACAAACAATTATCGTATTGTGTGTTAAAAAATCAACATTCGCTGCACATTGCATTTTTTTTGCTGTATTACACGAATTTAATCTCGTTCACCGTTGGATCACAATTCGAACATAAATACGTTTTATGTGTGTAACTAAAAGGAAATGTACATGTTATTTTTGGTAGCACGGAAAATTTATCTCGGAAATTATTAGATCATTGTAAATGAGAATCAGACGCATAACGGACGTTGCGCATTTCAACGATAGATTGTTTGTTCGCGTGCATGAGGTGAGTCTGTAGCAAAATAACGAAGTGTGAAAGAAAGTTAATCCAAGAACTCCCGTAATGTTTATTGTTCACGATATCTCGCACTTACTGTTACTTATTGAAAGTTCTTGCGACAGCGAGCCGTACGAATCGTCATAATCGTATCGAATTCGACAGAGTGTAGAGTGTTGCGAAAGAACTTTTGTCGTCGAGAACATCAACTTTCTGGTACCGTGATACGTTAGACAGCAAAAGTCACTCTCTCTCTCTGTTGTAGACGTTCGCGACATACCCTTCCATTTAGGATCAACAGCCAAATCTTTTTAGCTAAAATCATCCGTCATACGTTGACACGATCATGATGAATTTGCGTTATGTACGAATGTTAGAATCATGTTACGTTGATGTTAGAATTTCAAAGTGAGTGTATTTTTAGAAATTAAAAATAACAGAAAAATAATTTTAATGTACAGCTAAATATTGCGATAGAATTAGCTTGATTTGAATACGATGCAAATGAAGGAAAAGATTTGATTGGAAGCACAAGGAATATTGTGAAACAAACATTGCAAGATCTCGTATTTATTTTTATTTATGTTGAATTTATCTTATATTATACATTGGAACGGTAACTCGAAATATCGATGCGTCGCTTTTATTCATTCTCTGTTTGCCACGTTAAACGCACTTTCCCGCATTCCGTCATGAATACGAATTCGCATTTTGCGCCTCCGTTGGCGGAAAAATAAATTTCACCGTCGATTCGATCGTTCAGTTCTTCGCTGTCTTTGCTATCGTCTCGGCAATGTCGCGTCTGCATATCGATGATCGGACGACGACGTTGCATGTGCGATGCAGAACGCAATTTTAAATATTGTAGCGTCGAAGTTAAATTGTTCCGGCCTGATCGGAATATGTGTGCGAGCGTGTTAAACATCACATTACGACGATGAAGAGCACTTTAACTCACCGGAAATAGATCTTTACGTTTAATTTACAGGAAAAATTTATAAAAGAAATTATTTTATCTTGATCTAACATTTTTAATATTTTTTTTTTATTAACGTACGGATCTTTTGTAATAAGAGATTATTTAATTTATGCTGTTTTTTTTTCGTTTTTTTTTTTTCGTTTTCTAGCAAAAGTTAATGTAATCGCTAAAACTAATATTTCAATCACGCATACGGGTTTTTTTCATTTGACAGACACGTAAAAAAATATGTGATGAGGTTTTCGTAACTAAAATAACGCTGAAATATTTGTCCAAATAAAATATAGATAATCGATACTAATTTAAATGGATCCGATACGATCGGCGTGGTTTTTAGTTGAGAAATTAGGTCGAACGAAAAACAATATCATGCGACAGACTGCAATCACGAGATGATCATGAGAGTCTGTACATATGTATTTCCATTAAACAAGATTATTCTGCGAGATGATGTTATTATCGATTTAATTGTTATTGGCGTAGAATTGCGCGATAATATGCGATTTTCAGTACCAGCGAGAGGAGAAATTATGGGGTCCTTAGGGATCTCCTCTCGAAACGTGCTGCCGACCCGTGACGTGACAGAATCATGCAACATGAATATTATCGACGTTTAACGTAAAGGCATTAATCCACTTAAAAAGGTATGCAATTTTTAAACCACACTCTGCGCAGTCATTAGCGTTCGTAAAGTTTCCCTTGAAAGATGCTTTGAATGTCACTGTCGGTAGCGTGATATGAACGTTATCGGCGCCAACATTACATCGTATTCGGGGAACATAAAATTTCATTCATACATCATCACGTTTACGAGAAAATCCGCACAAGCGATTACCGCTTTACATGCATATGCTTTTATGAAGTGTTATAACAAACAACGACAATATTCATTACTACTGCATTGCAATTTCCAGAATCTCTCATTAAAATTAGCATTCAAAATATGGTAACTTGATGAAATTGCTTTTGAATTTTTGATATCCCGCTTCTATTATAATGATAAAATTTGTAGTTTCACATTTTACATACTATTTGAATAATCGTTACTTCAACGTCTTATACATTTTTCTCGGCACGATCAGCAAAGCAAATTTTATAATTTAAGAATCATCTATGTCTACAAAGGTTCGTTACTATGATATAATACGATGTGTGATACGTGTGTAACTCAAATGACTTCTCAAAGACGAACCAGGCGATTTCTCGACGAGATTGCACGACGGGTGAAGTTAGGAGGCAGCGTGAATTTAGAGGAACAAAATTCGTCGGCGAAGGCGGAGAGGGAGACGAATTAAACGTCTCGTGACATGTCAAAGATCTACTCCGGGAGTTGTAGGGAACATCCATCGCACTTTGAATACCGCCGGTGCCATATGAACGTGTCCCGCCGTTCGTTGAACGTGAAATTTCTCGCTCATCCGCCGCCACGACTTCCTCTCTTCTCGCCGCTATTTGTGAGAAGAAAATTGCCAGTTCTATTCGGACGTAAAATTCAATCTCGGTTCCCTTCCATTTGCAGATTAGCCGAGGCCTCCCAACCACCGTGCCTCCTCCCATCTCTATTGCCTCTGTGTTTTTCCTCTCTATTTTTTTATACCATCACTCTCTTTCAATGCTCCCTCATCCTTTCTCCTCTGTGTATCCGTACACGTCGCTTATATACGAGAAAATGTTTCGGGCTGAAAGAAAAAAACCACGTAGAAAGATATTCAAAACGATCAAAATTGGCGAGTATAAAAGAGCACACAATATAGTAAAGTACTTTGGATGCATTTTTTGTTTGTAAAAGGAATTTTATGGTGTGACGTATAAACTATGTTATGTTTTATCATGCGCAATATAATTCCTGCACATTCTCATTTACTGGACTTTTATGATGAAAATGCCGACTATTACAAGCACGCACATTGTATTACTAACTCCAGCCATCAGTTGCTTTGAGCACGAGATAATCCGTCATTTGTAAAATTCACAGTGCGCGGAATGAATGCATAATATTTTATTCGGACAAATAAATGTTCTCTTCACGGGCTAACGGAAAACGGTTGAAAAATTAGCGTTTGCTTTAGCGGGCAAATCGTATTCGACTTTATAAATCACGTCTCTCTCTGTCGATTTGCTATCGAATGGACGCCGATCGCTGGTAGTACTCATTGCGAGAAACGTCAACCCGATCCTGAAAGATTAAATATTCGTTCTCCCGCGGTAAGGGCGATAAAAGCTTAATCGGCTCGTCGATTAAAATCTCCGCAACCGCGGTTAAATTCACGCGAGAAAAAGAAATCACTTACCGCATCCGATAGAATCAATCAACTGCCCAGTTCAGTGCTATAACGCCCTTTTGCACCATTTCCCCGCCAAAAGCACAAAGAAAAAAAAAGATGCGCTAGCCGCGCAGATTTCGCGCGTTTGTGTGTTCGAACCACCGCTTTGTGTTACCGCCAGTAATCGTTATCTCGCCCACAACTTCAAAAGCACACAATTTTATATGTGATCATTATCATGAGGCTGCTGCCAAATAGGTTTTTACGTCTCCGCTGTTACGAGAGAAACGAACGATGTAATCTAACTAATTACGAGCGATCGTTTATGCAAAATAAATTGAAAAATTTGCACGTATAATCTTGTTATTATTTAACGAGAGATACCTTTTTTTACGTCAATGCTAATGATGGAATGTCGTGGGATCGCTTAGCATATTCCGGCAATTTCTTTGCTACTTAGCAAATACGTCGTTTGTAATTTGCGACGCGACTCCACGCGCTGTGATTCCCGAGAGATATTATTCGTGCAGAGAGCGTGATTACAAAATTTAATATTAAGATGGCAGAGAGAAAGGCGAGCAATGAAACAACCGACTGAAGTCTTGGTCCTTTGACGGAATATGCATTTGTGGCTTGGATTTAACATAGTCGCACGAGAAACGGAATTTTCTCAAACTAGAAGTGCGGAAACGACGACCTTGCTCGAAATATTACAAGCTATTGCGCGTTGCATTCCGCCGCTTTATGCTGGTTTACATTGCGCTTTATGTGCATACATTATATTGTAAAAATTCAAAGGTATTTCGCGGTTAAACTTCGTCTACGTATGTATGCCCGCGATAACAGTGTTATGCTTATTACCCGAGGCCATTTCACGGCCGACGAACAAAAACTAAAAGCATGTAACTACTAAAGCATGAAAGTTTGCTATTATATGTAAATTATTTTATTTGTTTGTATGTTAATGTAGAATATATTGAAATGCTGAATTAATAAATATAACTTTTAAATATAAAATAATAAATATAAATATTTATATCTGTAATCAAATCGACATTAATAAAGTACACTTCATAAACATACAATATATAAATAAAAGATTTAAATAAAATGTATAACATTATAAAAAAAATTCTACATGACAAAAAGAGTTACAGAAAAAGTTAAAAAATGTAGTATAAAAATTCTCTTCGATAAAAAGATTCTCAGAAAAAATATTTTTATTTAAAAATATGAAATTATGAAGAATTGATACTGATATTAAAATATTACAGAAGCATAGTTATATTTATTACCGTGATTATGATTCAATTAATATTTTCTTCACTGAAACGCAGATAAACGAGATGTTCCAGGTCGCTGAAGCAATCAAATGATTCGCTCGTGCATTCGTATGACTTTTGCTTTCCTATAATTCGCTTCATTGGACGTCTATTCGCAAGAAAGTTCATCTTGTGAAGCTCTGCGAATTTGTTGCACCAGTAAGCAAACAAACTTTGAACCATCTGCAATCAACACCATAGCAATTTCTCTAGTAGTATTTCTATGTTTTACCGATTAACGGGATACAGTTACGGGCAATGACAATGAAAATGTAATTTACTTTAGGCGACAGTTACACGACACTCCTAATTAAGCTGTAGGAAGAATTGTAGGTATTTTCACTAAATGAAAATGCATCGTGACTACTCGCACAGCTCACGCGGAAGGGAATTAAATTTCTGCACTTCTTCTCGTGTTGCGTCTTAAAACGCCTTTAAATGTTGTTCCTTCATATTTCACTATGAAATTATAAATAGCTTTATTAAAATAGAAATTCGTGTTTGCGCATATAATTCTAAAATGAATTTTGGCTTTAACTTAAATTAATGCAGTTACTTTAATTAACGAAAATGTGTGCTTAACTTCTGAAATGATCTACTCGATCAATATTTCTTCTATATAGTTAAATTATCAATCTTAGAATTAATATCGGAAAACTGCCGATATATCTACCGGATATTAAAATATATTGACAATTCCCGAAAGATTTATATCAGTATGTTAGAGACTTTTTTTATATTGATATGATTTATCTTCGTGCATCAACCGCTATTCATCTATAACGGTCCCAACATTTTGCGATATGAAATTTCGGCGAGCGCAATTTGTCATTGACACGGCAGTCAGAGAATTCAGTTGTTCTGTCCATATCTCGCAATTTCTGACAGTCAGTAGAATGGCTTTTAGATAATAGGAATCGCTAGAGAAATTACATGCCTGCCGTATTCGCTAGTATACTGCTCCGCAACGTTTTAGGAGCGTACGTATACACGTGGCTGGTTGTGTAAAGTGCAGTTACAGAAAAAGGGAACGCGACGATTAATCGGCTCCCGGCGACAACTGGAAGACATATTGCTAATTAAAGTATGGAAAAGTTCCGGGCAGTTTGGCACACCGGCTCGTAATATACTTTTCAGAACCAGCGCGCGCGCGCTATGCTCCGGAAGAGAGTTTTACGAATGACCCTGTTAGAAGCCACTCTAATGAGACGAGTAGTTTGCAGCCATCCGTATATTTTCGCATCCAGTCCTTCTATTCATTGATGCTAAAGTATATCTTTTGCGAAGACACGCTCGAAGAAACTTCACATAATCATGAAAATAATATATAAATTATTAAGAAGAATTAAAATATATTGACAATTTCCGAAAAATTTATATTACTAGAGTATATTAAAGACTTTTCTTATATTAATATAATCTTATCTTCATGTCTAAACTGCTATTTATTTATAATGATTCCAATATTTTGCGATATTGAAATTTCAGTGAACGTAAAGCGGTGATTTTAACGAATATTTTTATTATAAAGAATCAAAACAGAAAGCATTATTTGAAAAGACAATGTTGATACTAGTTATTATTATGGACACAGGAACAGAATTTATAAGTAAGAAATATTTATTTCATAAGTTTTGAAGATAATCGGAAGTTTCTTTCAACGATTTGAGAAAGCTCTATGTCGCGCATTACAAACATTGCGGGATATGTCGGAGAACATATTTGGAATCATTCAACGTGCAGTGAGCTCCCGTATGGAATGCATAGAATGTAGATTGAAATTCACGGTGAACATTTTGAATAGTCGGCATAAAGTCTATCTCGGAGCATATGTCGATAAATTCATCTCCATAATAATCACACGCAAGTATTTTGCAGCATGTGCTTTTACGGCAACTTGTAAACTTGCAGACGTAATCGCTAATGCGCTATCGTTACTTCAATGTTACTATCCAGACTGTGACAAACATGAAAGATACATAAACTACGGAAAAAATACGAGAAATCAAGAAAAATAAGTAGAAGCCTTATAGGTAGCGCGGAGATTTATACAATGGGAATATTTGTTCGTAAACTTTTATCGTAAACGCTTCCCTAAATAGCGAAATGAATAAATATCTTAATGTGTCTCGAAAGAAAAATGGAAACTGCTGAAAGCAACATAGTTGCAGAAAACAACATACTTCTCACGTGTATATTTGATTAATATAAATCCGTGGATAACTGATTCATTATAAGTATACATTATTTGTTACATTATATTTATATTTATATGCACATGTTTTGTTCAAATAACAGGTGCAAGAAACATTTTAGGAAAAATGAAAATAAGACATAATTTAATTTAAGAATAATCAAAATAAGAATCAAATCCATATATATGTTTTAATATAAAATATAATAACTGAA
>Ga0157364_1001596_pt1 | contig 19600 bp, 14 predicted proteins | sample AttsexASBM2_FD_111476 | JGI IMG/M metagenome (GOLD analysis project Ga0157364, IMG submission 111476) | Fungus gardens microbial communities from leaf cutter ant in Ribeirão Preto, State of São Paulo, Brazil - Atta sexdens ASBM2 | ecosystem: Host-associated > Fungi > Mycelium > Unclassified ...
ATTAATGAAACGCTGTTTTAAAAATAATGCATAGTTGTTTCACTAAACCCTTTTTTCCTGATTTCGATCACGGCGTTCGCTCTTTCTCCTTCGCTATAGTGTGCGCTCGGAAAACCGGGCAGGGCTGCCCTTTCTGTTACGGAGCCTTCTGACGCGCAGTCCGCCCTCTGGCTTACAGGAGCAGTTATGATTTTGGATTCATTTGATTTAAAAGGCCGCGTGGCGCTGGTGACGGGTTGTGATACGGGTCTGGGTCAGGGCATGGCGCTGGGGCTGGCGGAAGCGGGCTGCGATATTGTCGGCGTTAATATTGTCGAGCCGAAAGAAACCATTGAGCGCGTTACCGCGCTTGGCCGCCGTTTCTGCAGCCTGACTGCCGATCTCGGTAAAACAGAGTGCATCGAAGGCATCGTTGAGAAAGCCGTGGCGGAATTCGGCAAAATCGATATCCTGGTCAATAACGCCGGCATTATCCGTCGTGAAGACGCGATCGATTTCTCAGAGAAAGACTGGGATGACGTAATGAACCTGAATATCAAATCCGTGTTCTTTATGTCGCAGGCGGTGGCTCGTCAGTTTATTAAGCAGGGTAAAGGCGGCAAAATCATCAATATCGCCTCGATGCTCTCGTTCCAGGGCGGTATTCGCGTGCCTTCCTATACCGCTTCAAAAAGCGCGGTAATGGGCGTGACCCGCCTGCTGGCCAACGAATGGGCGAAGCATAACATCAACGTTAACGCTATCGCGCCGGGCTATATGGCGACCAACAACACCGCACAGCTGCGTGCGGATGAAAAGCGCAACGCCGATATTCTGGAACGTATCCCGGCTGGTCGCTGGGGTTTGCCTTCCGATCTGATGGGGCCGGCGGTATTCCTCGCTTCTTCAGCTTCTGACTATATCAACGGTTACACCATCGCGGTGGACGGCGGCTGGCTGGCTCGCTAAACGCCAATAAAAAACCCCGCCTCGTCAGAAGCGGGGTTTTATCTTTTTTCGGCTATTTGGCTGGCGGGGTAAACGTCACCTTAATCGGCAGTACGCCGCGATTAAGCATCAGGTTGGCCTTCACCGTTCCGCTCACTGGCTGAGTGGAAGTCAGCTGGGCGGTATAGACATTGCCGTTAACTTTAACTTCGCTGAGATGGCTGCCAGGCAGGCCGCTGATATCGAAGTTAATCAGGTTCGGCAGCGTTTTCACCGCGTTATTGCGCATATCCCTGGCGACGATGGTCAGCGTAATAGCGCTGACGCCGTCGGCTGGCGCGCTGGTTGAACTGACGGTAAAAGAGGAGTTGTTGACCGTTGGGTAACCCGCGTAAAAATAAACAATGATCGAACTTTTATGGCCGTCGATAGTGGCATCCACTTCCCAGCCGCCATCATGATTGCTGGTGGTGTCGAAGCGCGCCGCGCCGTACTGATCCAGCGTCACCTCAGAAGGAATATTTACGCGGCTGTCGGTTGCCGTAATCGCAACCTTTCTGTCAGCAACCGGGTTGCCGTTGCTGTCTTTTACGTAGATTTCCACTCTGCTGGTAGCCGTACCGTCTGCAACTGCGCGGCCCGTCAGGCGATGCATATAAATGGAGGTCGCCTCGCCAGCGACAAAGTTGACATCGGCTTCTTTCTGGGTTGCGCCTACCTGAGCGACAACATGGCTCAGGCCCGCTTTAGTACTGGTCACTGGCACAGAGGCCTCGCCACGATCGTCCGTCATCACGCCCTGCGTGATAACAGCGTTGTTATCCGCGCTGAAAGTCACGCTCTGATTCGCCAGCGGATTGCCCTGCGCGTCGGTAACGACGGCTTTAACCCGATCGGCGGTTTTGCCATCGGCGACGGCATTGTCGCTCACCACGCTCAGGCTTGCCAGGCGTACGCTTGCCGTATCGGCCGCAATGGCGACGGTGGCGGAAGGGAAGGTCATATTGCGTGCGACTGGCGTAATCGTCAGGGTTTCAGGATGCGTACCTGCGGTAATCACGGCGGTATAGCGACCGGCGCTCTGACGGGTAAAGCCGGAGATTTTCGCTTCGTCAGCGCCCTTGACGTTTTTGGTAACGCTAATCTCTTTTTCATTGATATCCACCGGGTTGCCCAGGCCATCTTTGACGGTCAGCGTCAGCGTCTGCTGAGCGTGGCCATCCGCCGACAGCGTACTGCTGACGGGCAGCAGTGAACTGCTGTTCACGTTGATGTTCGCTTCGGTTACCGTAATTTGCGTTTCGGTACGCTTAGAGGCGTTGCCTTTTTTATCGATCGCCACGCCGCTAAGGGTATAGCTGTTCACGCCCGTCGCATCGGCATGGTAAGCCGGCAGCACGACGCTGTAATCGATTGGGCTGTGAGCGACGATTTTACCGCCGTTGGCGATCAGCGCGGAAGCCGACCAGTTAATACGCTCCAGGCCATATTTGCTGTTAACCGAGACGTTCAGCGTTTTTTGCTCGCCGGCAGTGCCGGTAATGAGCTTCGCGGCGCTCAGCTTGATCACTTCCTCTTTGCGATACTCCAGCACGATATTGTTGTTGCGGTTGACCAGATCGTAGCGGTTGCCCGCCAGGCTGCGCAGCGTCGCTACGGCGTCGCTATCCAGCTGTTTACGCCACGGCATACCGATCTGATAGTTAAGCGACAGGCCCAGCCGCGTATCGTGCTCGCCCGCTTTGCCCTGGCGCTGCTCGGCTTCCAGCGTCAGCAGTGGAACAGGCGTAAAAGTCACGCCAGCGGTAATGGCGTGCGGGTTTTTCTGGCGATTATCCTTACTGAACAGCGCCACATCGTTGCCGTAATACTGCTCGTAGTTCAGCTTCGCGCCCAGCTGCGGCAGAGCCGGCAAAAACGCCTCCGTACGGATATCCCAGCCGTTGGCCGGACGCTCTTCATAGCCGGAGAAATCTTTCGAGTCTTTCCAGCTGGTCAGCCGCACGTAGCCGTTGGCGGCCAGTTTGAAAAAGTCGCGCCAGTATTCGACGCCCATGCCGGAGCGAGCGTGCTGGCGGGAAAGATCGTAATCAAAGAAGGCGTTGGCGCCGGTCATAAAGCCCTGGCCAAAGTGACGGATGCCCAGGCCAAGATTCGCCTGGTTGCGATCGTCGGTGCGGTGGAAGCTGCCCTGGGTGAAGATCAGGCGATCGGCGCGGTCGCTCAGCGGCAGCAGCAAATCGAACTGCGAGTTTTTCAGCGAGAATTTTTTATCCGTATCCAGCTGCACGCGCGCGGTGCCGAAACGGCTCAGCCACTGCTGCGCCTGCGCGCCCGCTTCGCCTGCGGCCATATTAGCGGCGGCGGAAGCGGCGCCGTTGCCATCGAGCGCGGAACCGGCCTGGGCGGCCAGGCTGGCGGCTTTCATCGGCAGCGTGTCGTCATTATGCCAGTGTACTTTCGGCAGCGGCGAAAGCGGCACTTCCAGCTCGTCGCCAGCCTGCAGCCGATCGAAACCGTGGGCGAAGGTGCGCAGCTGGTTGAGCTTGCGCAGCGCTTCCACGCTCATATTATATTTTTGCGCTACGCTGCTGACCGTTTCGGCCTCGCCCAGAGTGTAAAGCTGGGTACGTATGGCGACGGCATCCGCCGACGGCGCCAGAAAGTGCTGCTGAGCGGCGGCAAGTACGGGCGTAAAGGCGCAGGCTACCGGGAACGCGCCCTGAATAGCGACGGTCAGCCAGGTTAAACGATGCAGCCACTGCGGTTTATTATTGACTTCAGGTTTATTTTTCATGGTTTCTTTAAATTAAATAAAAGATGAGTTCAGCCAGCGTGAGCGTGCTGTTTTCATTCAGGAATAAAAGCCATGAATAATAAATCCGGCACTCGTAGTAGCTGGCGTCAGGAATAAATAAAGCGTTTGGTAATTACGAAATCTTTCTCCTTTTTATGGGGAGGTTATTTAGGGCAAAAGCATCCCGTCAGCATGATTAATGCCGATAAGCGGGTTTCCGAATGGGCGTAGTTATATCACAATCTTAAGTTGAAACAACGCTGGAGCGGCGGCGCGGTGCAGCGAGGAAATAACGAATAAGGATCTTTACGTTTCTTTTGTTTTCCTGAAATTAAACAATTTCATTACAGTGAGGTTTCTTTTGATTCATTAAAACAGGCGAGGTGGGTTATTTATTGCCGTTTTCTTAAAGCTCTGTTTGACTTATGATTACCTGGAATGATCAAGTCGATAACAATAACCCGCTGGCTTCTTTCGGTGTGAATAGCTTGCTGGTTTAGCGGATGTTTAAAATAATAAGGGAATTTTTGCGGGGTTAAGGGGTCGGGAGGCGTGACAATAAAGCGGCCCGATAATATCGGGCCGGAAAACTTATTTGGCGACTTCAGGATTAACGCAGTTTTTTTCCACGTTGCCGCTCAGCGCGGCGATCAGGTTTTCCACCGCGTCTTTTGCCATGCCATAACGCGTTTCATGCGTGGCGGAACCGATATGCGGCAGCGCCACCACGTTCGGCATAGTCAGCAGCGGCGACTCTTTCGGCAACGGCTCTTTTTCAAACACATCCAGACCCGCAGCGTGGATGGTCCCTTCTTTCAGCGCGGCGATTAGCGCTTCTTCGTCAATCACCGGGCCGCGTCCGGCATTGATCAGCACGGCGGTTTTCTTCATTTTCGCCAGTTCGTCGCGGCCGATCAGATGGTGCGTTTGCTCGGTCAGCGGCAGGCTGATGCACAAAAAGTCAGACTCTTTCAGCAGGGTATCGAGATCGCAGTACTGCGCGTCGAACCGCTGCTCCGCCTCTTCGTGATGCTTGCGGGCGTTGTAGAGGATCGGCATGCCGAAACCCAGATGCGCGCGCTGCGCCAGCGCCAGGCCGATACGGCCCATTCCCAGAATGCCCATTTTTTTATGGTGCACGTCGATGCCGAACCAGTCCGCGCCGATGCTGCCCTGCCATTCGCCTTTTTTCACGCGCTCGGCGGATTCCACCACGCGGCGCGCGCTGGCGAGCACCAGCGCCATCATGGTATCGGCCACCGTTTCGGTCAGTACGGTCGGCGTATGCATCAGCAGCACGCCGCGATCGGTCAGCGCCTGAATGTCAAAGTTATCCACGCCCACGGAAACGGAAGAGGCCGCGCGCAGCTTTGGCGCTTTCTTCAGGAACTCCGCATCCACCTTGCCGCCGGAGCCCAAAATGCCTTCGGCCTGCTGAAAAGCCTCCGCGTGCTGGCTCAGGGTTTCCGGGGTCAGGCCGTTGATTTCGGTTACGTTAAAATGCTCGTCGAGCTGCGAACGCAGATCTTGCGGCAGCTTCTTATACAGCACCACAGAAGGTTTCATGCTTGTCTCCCTGTTTCGTTAAGGAACGGGCCAACCGGCCCGCTCCATTAAGCGTGTTTAGCGCCATGCGGCATCGGGGGCTGCTTATTGGCTGCTGGCTTTACAATTAGCGTCAGCCAGACCGAGATAAGCAGCGATACCCCCATAAAGATATACGAAGCGGAAGGACTGCCGGTGGCGCCGTTGAGATAACCCACCACCCAGGAGCCCAGGAAAGAGCCGAGCGCGCCCATCGCATTGATCAGCGCCATCGCGCCGCCCGCCACGTTACGCGGCAGCATTTCCGGAATAATGGCGAAGAACGGCCCGTAAGGCGCATACATCGCCGCGCCGGCGATCACCAGCAGGCTAAACGACAGCCAGAAATTATTGGCGCCTACAAGGTATGAACCTAAAAACGCCAGCGCGCCAATCAGCAGCAGCGGCCAGACAAAAAGTTTACGGTTCTGCAGCTTGTCCGAGGCCCATGAAGCCAGGATCATCGCCACGGTCGCGGCCAGGTAAGGCACAGCGGAGAGCCAGCCCGCTTCCACCATGCCCATCTGCATACCGTTGCGCAGAATCGACGGCAGCCAGAGCACGAAGCCATACACGCCGATGCTCCAGGTAAAATACTGAACGCAAAGAATAATCACGTTGCGCGAGCGGAAAGCCTCGCTGTAGTTACGCACTGCTTTAATATTTTCCTGCTCTTTCTGTAACTGCGCCGCCAGCGCCGCTTTTTCATCCTCGCTCAGCCACTTCGCCTGGGCGGGCTTATCCTGCACCATAAACCACCAGGCCACCGCCCAGATGACCGCCGGAATGCCCTCGAAAATAAACATTTCCCGCCAGCCGAAAGCGTTGATCAGATAGCCGGAAACCACCGACATCCACAGCACCGTTACCGGGTTGCCCAGAATCAGAAAAGTGTTGGCGCGGGAGCGTTCCGATTTAGTAAACCAGTTGCTGATATAGATCAGCATGGCGGGCATCACCGCCGCTTCCACCACGCCCAGCACAAAGCGGATAGCCGCCAGCGCAGGAATATTGCTGACGACGCCGGTCAGCGAGGCGCAAATTCCCCACAGCACCAGGCAGACGAATACCAGTTTTTTGACGCTGCGGCGCTCGGCGTAGACGGCGCCCGGGATCTGGAAAAAGAAGTAGCCCAGGAAGAACAGGGCGCCCAGCAGCGACGACATGCCGTGCGTGATGCCCAGATCTTCGTTGATGCCCGCAGCGGAAGCGAAGCTGAAGTTGGCTCTGTCGAGGTACGCCAGGCTGTAGGTGATAAACACGATGGGCATGATATACCACCAGCGTTTAGGCGCGATTGTCTGCTTGTTCATTGTCTGTCTCCTGGTTGGCGGCGGCCGCGCTCTGTTTTGTAGGGTAGTCGCGGCTCGTTATGATTCGGTTTGCTTCAGGAATACGCTTAATAATCGCCGAGCGTTGCGCGGGTCGGCAGCCCTTCGCTGTCGCCGCTGACCTGAATCGCCAGCGAGCCGATGCGGTTGCCGCGTTTAATCGCCTGCGGCAGCGTTTTGCCTTCCAGCAGCGCGCTGATCACGCCCACGGCGAAGCCATCGCCCGCGCCAACCGTATCCACGACGTTGGCGGTGCGAATTGCTTCGACCTGGCCTTTCTCGCCTTCGGCGGTTTTATACCAGGCGCCTTCGCAGCCCGTTTTGATGATGACCGCTTTCACGCCCATCGCCAGATAAAAATCGGCAATCGCTTCCGGCTGATCGTAGCCGGTAAGGATTTTGCCTTCACCGATCCCCGGCAGCACCCAGTCGGCGTAGCCTGCCAGCGCATTGAGCTGGGTAGCCATTTCGCGCTCGCTCGACCAGAGCACGGGACGCAGATTAGGATCGAAGGAGATGGTTTTGCCCATGCGCTTCATCTCCTGTGCCGCGTGCTTCGACAGCGCCAGCGAGCTGTCGGAGATCGCCGCCGCCACGCCGCTCAGGTGCAGATGGCGCGCCGAGCCGAAGTAATCGCGGTTAAAGTCTTCTACGGAGAGGTGGCTGGCGGCGGAGCCTTTACGAAAATATTCCACCAGCGGATCGGAGCCGTCTTCCACGCGGGATTTTAGCTGAAAGCCGGTGGCGTAGCGCGGATCGGTGGTGACCTGGCGACTGTCGACGCCCTCTTTTTCCAGCTGCTGGCGGGTAAAGCGGCCAAAGGAGTCGTCGCCGACGCGGCTGACCCAGCCAACTTTCAGGCCGAGTCGCGCCAGACCGATAGCGACGTTCAGCTCGGCGCCGGCGATGCGTTTGGTAAAGTGTTCCGCCGCCGCCAGATCGCCGGTATCGCTGGCGATAAACATCGCCATCGCCTCACCGATGGTCACCGCGTCCAGCGTGCCGTTTTCATGGGTCGTCATGATCTATACCTCTGAGAGCAGTTCAACATAGTGACGGGTGACGGCCACCAGGTCGTCGCCTTCCAGCGGGAATTCAATGCCGCGCGGCACGTCGGAAGGCAGCAGCGCCAGCGTTTCTCGCCACAGATTATCGGCATTATCCAGCGCGATTGCGCGCCAGCCGTCGGCGGCCGATACGGCGGCTTTCACATGCACGTAGGTAACGAAGCGCGCCAGCCGTGTCGCTGCCTGTACGGGACTGTCGCCCACCCACAGCCAGTTGCCCATATCGAAGGTCATGCCGACAGGTGCGTCGTCGTTAAAATAATTTTCGATAGCCGCCAGCGTGCCGCAGTCGGTCTGATCGTTTTCCACCACCAGCTGCAGAGGCAGATCACGCAGCGACGAACCATCGACGCCGCGCTGATAGTGGCCTAATGAATATTTTATCAGGCGCGCGTTTAATTGCTCTGCCTCGCCGAGGTGGCGTGCCAGGTTGGGATTCAGCGTGCCTTCTTCGGTAAACAGCGCTTCCGGTACGGAATAGAACGTTGTCAGGCCAGCGTCGCTGATAGTCTCGCCCAGCGTGGAGAGCTGCTGCAGCTCCGCTTCGCTGAATAATTCGCGACGGATTTCAATGCCGTCCGCGCCCGCAGCGGCAACAATCGGCACCACGGCCTGCTGGCCGCCCAGCTCTTTAAGACGATCGTGGCCATAGGCGGCCGTCACAATAATAATTTGGGGTTTCATCTTTTCCTCCACCCTGACGTTACAAAAACGTTAATTGGAACCGGTTCCAATGAAAAGGGGCGGCGTGCGCTTTTATGATCGCGCTCACGCTGTGAATAATTATTTGGAAATTTATTGGAAAAGCGTCACGCGGCGGTCTGGAGCAACCACCGCACGACAGAAAAGCGTGGAGATCAGGCGAACCTGGTGGAACTGCGAACAATCAGCTCGCCGGAGAAAAGCTGTTCACCGGGCGGCGATTCGTCGCCTTCAATGCGACGGATAACCTGCTCCAGCGCGGCGTAGCCGATCTGCTGCGTCGGCTGTTTCAGCGTGGTGATGCCGCCGCCGGCCAATTCCGACCAGACCAGCTCGTCAAAACCCAGCAGGCCTAAATCTTTGCCCCAGTTCAGCTTCAGGCGACGGAAGCTGCGCGCAATCTGCAGCGTCAGCGCGCCGTTAACCGCCAGCACGGCGCAGCGATGGTGGCGATGGCGCTGCCAGAAATCGTGCAGCAGCCGATCCAGCCGTTCACTGTCGTTGAGCGACACTTCCGCCTGTTCCGCATGGCGCTGCGGATGAAGCGCCATCGTCTCCCGGAACGCCTTCAGGCGCTCATGGCGGGTATTCACGGTGCCCAGCGGCTCGGTGATAAACAGGATTGCCGCGAAATCCTCTTCGATCAGATGCGTGGTGACCTGCGTGGCGGCTTCATGGTTATTCAGGCCGACCACGTCGCAGGCAAAATCGGGGATTTTGCGGTCGATCAGCACCATCGGCAGCAGCGACTGCTGCAGGTGGCTCAGCGCCTCTTCGCGCATCCCCACGGCGTTAACGACAATGCCCTCAACCTGATAGCTGCTAAGCAAATTCAGGTAGTGCTGCTCCTGATCCACTTCGTTGTTGGTGTTGCACATCAGCAGGGTAAAGCCCTGCGCGCGGCAGGCCGCCTCAATGCCGCACATCACGTCGACAGAGTAAGGATTGGTGATATCCGCGATAATCAGGCCGATTAATCTGGTTCGCCCGCGCTTGAGGCCGCGCGCCATCTGGCTGGGTCGATAGTTGAGTTCGGCGATAGCGGTTTCAATCCGCTGTTTCAGGTCGGCGGAAAGAAGATGCTGCTCGCCGTTGAGATAGCGAGAAACGCTGGTTTTACCGGTGTTTGCTTTTTTGGCAACGTCGCTGATTGTCGCGCGTGCGGCCTTGCGGTTCATGGCGATCCTTGAACGAGTAAAAAGAGAGCAGCCATTACTGGGCTTAAATCAAAAGATAGCGGGTAATGGCGGAAAGCGGATCCGGCCATCATAAAGCATAAAAACGTGCTCGCCCACGGTCGGGCGCACAATACAGAAAAGCCGGACAGAGGCTGCCCGGCTTCTTCAGCGTTACTGCAGCGGGCTGAGGGTAATTTCCACGCGGCGGTTCTGCGCTTTGCCTGCGGCGGTGCTGTTGGAGGCGATCGGGTTGTCCGGGCCCATGCCGCCGGTGCGGATACGGTTGGTCGCCACGCCCTGGCTAATTAGCGAGCTGGCTACGCTGTCGGCGCGCTGCTGCGACAGCGTCATGTTCAGCTGGCGGCTGCCGGTGCTGTCGGTATAGCCGATAATGTTAACGGCGGTTTTCGGATACTCTTTCAGCACCATCGCCACGCCGGTCAGGGTATTGGCGCCTGCAGGCTTCAGCGAGGCGCTGCTGCTGTCGAAGGTGACGTTATTCGGCATATTCAGCACGATATTGTCGCCCTGACGAGTAACGCTAACGCCGGTGCCGCGCATTTTTTCCCGCAGTTTGGCTTCCTGCACGTCCATGTAGTAGCCCGCGCCGCCGCCCAGCGCCGCGCCGGCTGCTGCGCCAATCAGCGCGCCTTTACCGCGATCTTTCTTGGAGGAGGAGAGCACGCCGACACCTGCGCCCAGCGCCGCGCCCAGTCCGGCGCCGATGCCGGCCTTGCCTGCCTGGCGTTCGCCGGTGTAAGGATTAGTGGTGCAACCCGACAGGGCAATGGTGCCGCTCAAAACCAGAGCGAGAGTAACAAAACGTTTTTTCATTAATAGCGGTTCCTGAACAGCGAGAGGCAAAAAATTGCCTGAAAAAAAGCGATTATGCCGTCGCCGCAGGGAAAAAAAACCGTGTCGTGCTCCTAAATTGTAAAGAGACGCTACCCGAGGTTGTCGGGATGGCGGAAACAGTTGGTAGTATGATCGACCAGCAGCCCGCAGGCCTGCATAAATGAGTAACAGGTGGTCGTACCAACGAATTTAAAGCCGCGCTTTTTCAGCGCCTTAGACATAGCGTCCGAAACCGCGCTGAAGGTCGGCGCCTGACGATAATCGCCGTAGCGGTGCAGCTGCGGCTGGTGGTCGACAAACTGCCAGATAAAGTCAGCGAAATTTTCGCCAGCCGCCGCCATTGCCAGCAGCGCGCGTGCGTTGGCGACAATGGCCGTGAGCTTGCCGCGATGGCGGATCAGGCCGCTATCCTGCATCAGCCGATCGATATCGCTGTCGTTCATCTTCGCCACCTGCTCAGGGTCGAAACTGCAGAAAGCCTGCCGGTAGTTTTCCCGCTTTTTCAGCACGGTCAGCCAGGAGAGGCCCGCCATTTGCCCTTCCAGGCAGAGCATCTCAAACAGCGCATGCGCGTCGGTTATCGCTACGCCCCATTCCGTATCGTGATAGGCCAGATAGAGCGGGTCCTGAGTCACCCAGCCGCAGCGTTGCATAAGTAAAGCTCCTTCATTGACCATAAAAGTAGCGGGCGCCTTAGTCATCCCACACCTGCCTCGTTTTGATGGAAGTCGTGCTCCACCACAACAGCAGCGCCAGCAAGGCTATCGCGCCCAGCGTGGCGAACGCCGCGCCGTAAGAGTAGCGCGCGGCAATCAGGCCGGTTATGGCGGGGCTCAGGGCGGCTCCGATGCCCTGCATCAACATCACCACGCTCTGGCCCGCGTTGACATGCCCGCTGCCTCGCAGCAGGGAAACCACGTAGCCAGGCACCGCCACCCCCAGGATCCCGGCCGCAAGGCCGTCGAATATTTGCACGGGGATAACAAACAGAGGCGCAGAAAACGCCGAGGCTATCGCCGCCCGCAGCGGCAGGATCAGCAGCGCCGCCATAATAAGACGCGGATAGCCGTATTTTTCCACGCATCCTGACACATAAATCGCGACCGGCACCATGACCAGCTGCGAAATAACAACGGTCGCGGCCGCATAAAGACCGGGATTAACGGTACCGGCCATGGAAGCCGCGCGCATGCTCAACATCGGCAGCAGCGCCGCGTTCGCCAGGTGAAAAAGCAGCAGCGTCAGGCCGGTAAAAAACAGGGCAGGCTGGCGCGCCAGCTGCCACAGGCTCATCGATTCAGGGTTCTGATGGCGCTCTTCCAGGCCTCGTGCGACATCGTCGTCAATATCTTCGCTACGGATAGCCAGCGCGGCGGTGGCAGCGCAAACGGCCATCGCGGTCATCAGGATAAATACTGTGCCTAATCCCCAGAACCAGGCAGCGAAACCGGCGCAAACCGCGGCCAGCGTATTGCCTGCATGGCTCCAGGCCTCATTTCGTCCCATCTGGCGATGAAAAGCCTGCTGGCCGGTCAGCCCCAGCGTGATCCCGGAGACGGTTGGGCCGATAAACGCCGCCGCAACGCCTACGACAACCTGCGAAAACATCACCGTCCAGGCCTGATTGCTGTACCAAAGCAGCAGCGTCGCGACGGTAATCACCAGGCAGCCCAGCAGCACTATCACTCTTTTATGGCGCGTGGCATCGGCAATCACGCCCGCCGGCAAGGTGGCCAGCAGCCCCGCTATGCCGCCGCAGGTCATCACAAAGCCAATTTCATCCGGACTCCAGTGTCGGCCGGTCAAAAAAATACCTAAAAAAGGGCCTAAACCGTCCCTGACATCAGCCAAAAAAAAGCTCATCAGACAAAGAGCCTGAAGCGATCGTGGCGACATGCATATTTCCTGTGTTGGCGGCGAGAAATTTCGGCACGATACAGCATGGCAGCGAAAGCCATTTTTGGGTATACCCGCCGCAGAGATCTGCAGCGCCAGCGCCCTGAATGCCGCCCGGGCGTCAGCGCGCGTTTCTCAGGTGAGCGGCAACGCCCGTTCGCCAGACCGCTACAGCGCGCTCTCCGGCACCGCATGCGCCGTGTTAGGCGGCGGCTCGGCGGTGAATTTCTCCACCTCCAGCTGCGCCATCTGACCACAGTTGCCCTGCGCCAGCCGCGAGCTGCCGATATCGAAAGTCAGGCAGTTGACGTTGCCGTTTTTGCACAGCGTCTTCGGCTCGCTGGCATCGGCGGGATCGTACCATGCGCCTTCGCTGATGCGCACTACGCCCGGCCGAACATCCGCGGTGACGCGCGCGCCGACCAGAATCTGTCCGCGATCGTTAAAGGCTCTGACCAGATCGCCGGAGCGAATACCTCTGGCTTCGGCATCCTGTGGATGGATCAGCATCGCCTCGCGGTCGCTGACGGCGTATTTCTGACGCAGCGGCGTGTTATCCAGCTGGGAGTGCAGGCGATTGATCGGGTGCGCAGTGTTGAGAGACAGCGGATAGCGCTGCGCCTGCGGGCTGCCGTGCCACTCATGCGGCGGTTGCCAGCCAGGCAGGCCCGCGCAGTCGTCGTAGCGCATCGCGGCGATAGTTTTGGAGTAGATTTCAATTTTTCCGCTGGGCGTGCCGAGCGGGTTAAGCAGCGGATCGGCGCGGTAATCGGCAAAGCGCACCCACTGTTTATTCTCTGGCGGCACGGGGAAGCGAATATAGTTATTGGACTGCCAGAACAGATCGAACGGCGGCAGCGGCACGCCGGCGTTTCTGGCCTGCTGCTTCATGCCGTCATACAGTTTTTTCAGCCACTGCATTTCGTCCCGTCCTTCGGTAAAGGCCTGTTCCAGGCCCAGCCTGGCCGCGATCGCCCGGAAAATGTCAAAATCGCTGCGCGCTTCATGCTGCGGCGGCACGCACTGGCGCATCGGGAAGAGATAGAGCTGCGAATAGTCGCCGCCCATATCCATATCGTTGCGCTCGTAGCTGGTGGTGCAGGGCAGCACGATATCGGCATGCCTGGCGGTGGCCGTCCAGTAAGGTTCATGCACCACGATGGTTTCCGGACGTTGCCAGGCCTGCAGCAGATTATTGGTGTCCTGGTGATGGTGGAAAGGATTGCCGCCCGCCACGTAAACCATTTTGACGTCGGGATAAGTGGTTTCTTTGCCGTTGAAAGCGATAGTTTTACCGGGATTGGCGAGGCAGTCGGCGATACGCGCCACGGGGATCGGCGGCGGCGAACCGGCAGGCGCGACGCCAGCGCTGATGCCGGAAAGAATGCCGCCTCTGGCCGTTGGGCTGCCGCCGGAAGAGTAGTGGTAGCTGAAGCCGAAGCCGCCGCCGGGCAATCCAATCTGCCCGAGCATGGCGGCCAGCGTCACCAGCAGCCAGTGGGGCTGCTCGCCGCGATGCTGGCGCTGAATTCCCCAGCCGCCCATGATCATTGTGCGCTGGCCCGCCATGCGCCTTGCCAGCTGCCGCAGCTGTTCCGGCGCAACGCCGCAAATCTCACTCGCCCATTCTGCGCTTTTGGCGACGCCGTCGCTTTCGCCCAGCAGGTAGGCACGAAACATTTCAAAGCCGGTGGTATAGCGGGTAAGAAAAGCTTCGTCATGGAGCTTCTCCACCAGCAGCGTGTGCGCCACACCCAGGATCATCGCAGCGTCGGTATAGGCTTTCGGCGCAAGCCATTCGGCATTCAGCGCCCTGGCGCTGTCGTTGAATACCGGATCGATACAGATAACCGGCGTACCTTTGGCGGCCAGCGCCTTAAACCCCGCCAGCCCGACGTGATCCGGCACGTTCCAGCTGTTTTTCAGCGTGACCAGCGGATTGCAGCCCCACAGCACCACCAGCTCGCTGTTTTCCACCACTACCGGCCAGGTGGTTTGCTGCTCGTATACCTCCATCGATCCCACGACGTGCGACATAATGACCTGCGCTGCGCCGGTAGAGTAGTCGCCGCTGTAGCCTAAAAATCCGCCCGCCAGATTCATCAGGCGATGCAGCAGCGCGCGGCAGTTATGCAGCATGCCGGTGCTTTTCCAGCCGTAGGATCCGGCGTAGATAGCGGAAGGGCCGTACGTTTGCTGTAGCCTGCCAATTTCACCAGCGACCAGTTCCGTGGCTTTCTCCCAGCTGACTTTGATCCATGTATCGCGGCCGCGCAGCGCCGTTTTGCCGCCCGGCCCGTTTTCCAGCCAGCTTTGCCGCACCATTGGTGCGGTGATGCGATTAGCGGCATGAACCGGCCAGGGCGCCATGGCAATCAGCTCGTTGGGAAAAGGATCGTCCTGGATGGGCTGCACGCCAACCATTTTGCCGTTTTCGACCAGCGCTTCGAAAGCGCCCCAGTGCGCGGCGGTCAGGATGCCTTTTTTCGCGGGCCTGAGCGCCGTAAACAGCGGCATCGCCTGGCTGATGGCCTGCGCCAGCACGGACTTGCCGTAGAGTAAATCGAGCGAGCCGGCAGCCAGCAGCGTACCGCTTGCGGCCAGGAAACCACGTCGGCTAAGGCCTGACCTGTTATTTTTCATGAGCTTCTCCTTGTTGCTCTGTCGCCATATCGCTGGCGTGCTGCTGCACATAACGCGTCAGCAGCCGCAGCTGCTCCGTATCCAGCGAAGTGCGCGAAGCCATTCCTTTGATCACGCCCGTCCACTGATTGGCCGTGTAGTGGTCAGGCGCGGTCAGTCCGTGGCAGCCCGTACAGTTGTCGGCCATCAGGCTGGCGGCGTACTGCCAGAGTTTTTCCCGATCGGGGATCAGCGCGTCGCTGGCGACCCGCAATCGCAGCGAAACGTGGTGCCAGCGTGTTTCCGTCTGGTTTTCCTGCTCCGTGGCGAGGATTTTTATCTGCGAAGCGGCTTCCGGGGCGACTATCGCGCTGATAACGCGTTTGCCTTTAGCGGCGTAGATTGCGCCGGGCGCGCCTTCCTGCTGCCAGCCTGTAAGCTCGGCTTCGGTACGGCCATTTTCATGCCGTAGCGGCAGCAGTTCTGCTGCCGGAAACAGCGTGCCTGCGGCAAGGCCTTCATCAGAGGCCAGCGTAAAGGGTTGTGTGCTGATGGTATAAAGCGGCTGGTTGCCGGTTTTGCCTGCCGAGGCCAGCGCAATGAGCTGGGCCGCGCCGGAGGCGTTGCTGGCGCGCATATCGGGCAGAATATGCGCCACGCCGCGATGGCAGTCGATGCAGGTTTGGCCCTCTTTCAGCGCGACGGGGTGCGCCTTGCGCGCCTCAGGCCGCTGGCCCAGCATATCCATCGCGGCATAGCTGTGGCAGCTGCGGCAGGTTGCGGAATCTTCGGCCTTCATCTTTCGCCAGACCGACTCCGCCATCGCCAGCTTGCGGGCGTTATATTGTTCTTCTGTCGCCAGCCTGCCGGTCAGCTCGCCCAGCAAATCTTTGCTTGCGCCCAGCTTGGTCGCCATCCAGGCTAAAGGCTGTTCGGGAATATGGCAGTCGGCGCATTCGGCGCGAATACCGGCGTGATTCTGGAAGTGGACGCTGCCCTGATACTCCGCCAGCGCCCGCTGCATGCTGTGGCAGGAGACGCAAAAAGCGGTATCGCTGGTTTTATGCAGCGCCACCGCGCCGCCTGCTATTACCAGCAGCGTAGCGAAGGCCACCAGCATAATAAATAGCCCGATCCGCCAGCGGCGCTTGCTGAAAAATCCCATATCAACTCCTGTCATTTTTCTCCATAAAAAAACAGGGTTACTTATCCCATAAAACGGTTGGGCTAAATTTGTGGCGTATCAATAAGCGAAGCGTCAGGAAAGAAAAGGCGGGGATCAGGGAAACATTGTATTGTCGCGCAGCAGGTGATCATTGCCCTGACGATGGGTGAAACCGCTGCGATCGAAGAACTCCAGAATCTGTACCGCCAGCTTGCGGCCTATACTGAACAGGTCGCGGAAATCCGCAGCGCTGGTAGTTAAACCTTGCTGATGCCGCTGGCGAATAGCGGCGGCGAAACGCGCAATTTTTTCACGGGAATAGTAACGATCCTGCACAATGCCGATGATTTCTCCGCTGTTGGCCGCTTTTTCCAGTAGTTTACGCATCAGCGCTTCATCTGCGTCCAGCCTGGCTGCTATATCCCGTAGCCACCAGACTTCTTCCGCAAACAGCGGTGCGGTCTGCTGCCACAGTTTCTGTTCCTGCGGCGTCAGGCGAGCGCCAGAATTCGGTAGCCGCAGCCAGCCGTAATGCTGGTTCAGCCTGCCTTTGGCGATAAGAAGATCGATAATTGCCAGTCCGATTGCCTCCGGCAGGCCGGGTAGAGCTATGCGCCGCAGGCGGCCACGCCCCAAACCCGGCCGCTCTTTGTGCTCAAGGTGATAATCAGCCAGCTTCGCCAGCAGCTGTTGCTGCCACTGCTCTGTGGTTTCCGCCAGCAGCAAATAATCTTCCGCCTCAACAGGGTTAATAGCGCTTAACGCACGCGAGAATCCTTCGGCGGTTAGCTGCCTTGCCCAGGCCAGATGTGACTTGAGCCAGGGCTGGGCCTGAAGCAGGAGCCGTAGCGCCGCCTCATCGCTTTGCGCTGAGGCCAGCCGTTGCAGCCAGTCCGGCTGCTGCCTGTCGCGCTTTTTCGGCGTTAATAGCACCACGCGCGCGCCAGCCAGAGTTTGCCGGGCGGCGCCATCCCGCAGGATTAGCCGGTCGTTATCCGCCAGCCACAGGGGCTTATCCAACATTAGCTCAGCCAGATTTCCCTGCATCAGTACGACGCGCCCGGTGATATGGCTGGCAGCGTGATGAATATGCAGCGGCTGCGCCTGTTTCAGAGGCTGTAGCTGCTGCAAGGCTACGATAATGCGATCTGAGAGCACGGCGGGCGGTTCTTCCAGCAGCCAGTCGCCGCGCGAAAGCTCGCTTTTTTCCACGCCGCCGACAAGATTTAGCGCAAGGCGCTGGCCGCCGTAAGCAACACTGACAGGTTGGTTTTGCGCCTGTAGCCCCTGTACACGGACGCTTTTGTTTATGCCGGTGAGCCAAAGTTTGTCGCCCACGCGAACGTTGCCGCCCAGCGCGGTTCCCGTAACCACGGTGCCGGTGCCCGGTACGCTAAAGGCACGATCAATAGCCAGACGAAACCGCTTATGGGAACCGATGACGCGCGGAGGTAACTGGCTGATATGGTCGGCCAGTGCGCCGATGCCCTCATCGTTCAACGCGCTGGTAACGAAAAGGTCGACGTCCGGCCAGCCCATCAGCGCGGTGAGCTCTTTGAGCTGCCGTGTGGTTTCGTCAATACGGGAAATATCGGCCAGGTCGGATTTAGTGATCACCAGGGTCAGCGGCGGCTGGCCGCTCAGCCGAAGGATCGCTAAATGTTCACGGGTTTGCGGCATGATACCGTCATCGGCCGCCACGGCCAGCAGCGCATGATCCAGGCCGCCGATGCCGCTAAGCATATTGCCAAGGTATTTTTGATGGCCCGGCACATCGATAAAACTGAGGGTGCGTCCATCCGGCCGCGGCCACCAGGCATAATTAAGATCTGTGGTTCTGTCGCCCGCTTTCTCTCCCGGCAGCCGATCGAGATCGGCACCGGTCAACGCGCGCAGCAAGGTAGTTTTACCATGCTCCAGATGACCCGCGTTGATAATGACCATTAACGGTCGGCTCCCTCAGCATACCGGGAAACAGCAGCGAATTTTTTCATGGCTGGCTCAGGCCGTCGGCGGTACCGTGCGGGCGAAGCTTTCCCGCTGGAACATTTTTTCCGCCAGCTTCACCAGCGCGGGTCGCTCCACGCACCAGTTAGGAATTACGCGACGGAAGTTCAGGAAACCGATCAGACAGGCGGCGGCGATATCCGCCAGGTTGAGGGTGTCGCTGTTCAGCGTAACGCCTTTCGCCGCTTCTTTTTCCAGCGCATCCAGACCACGCAGAATTTTTTCGCGCTGGCGCAGCAGCTGGCTCTCCATCTGTAGCTCCGGCGGCCGCATCTGCTCGCGTAACAGAATCACCGCCGCGTCGCCGATGCCGTCCGCCAGCGCCTCCAGCTGCTGCACTTTCAGCGCTGCCAGCCGATCGAGCGGCATCAGCGCGGGCGCGATATCCAGCTGCTCAAGATAAGCCGCAATAATATGCGAGTCGTACCAGACTTCTTCCGGCCCGGTCACCAGCGCGGGAATTTTGCCCAGCGGATTATAGTGCGGAACATGGCTCTCTTCGGTCCAGGGCGATTCATTGATAAATTCAAAGGTAATGCCCTTTTCCAGCATGATAACCGAAATTTTCCGCACAAACGGGCTGGTATAGCTGCCGATCAGTTTCATAACGCCACTCCCCTTGCAAAACAGGTTGAATTTATTCCCCTGGAAACAGGAAAGGGTTCAGGCTGCTGCGTGAGAAGCCTTCCTGTTCCATACGGGCATCCAGCACCAGCGAGGCGAGATCGTCGGCGACGGGTTCCACAGCCGGATCTTTCTCCTGATAAAGCAGTTTCATGTAGGTGCCGCAGTCGCCGCAGCTTTCCGCTTTAATTGGCGCGCCTTCGCTTTCCAGCGACCAGTAGTGAAGATCCTGCGCCTGTTCGCAATTGCTGCATTTAGCGCGTACCACGTGCCATTCGCTCTCGCACAGGTTGCAGTGCAGATAGCGCAGGCCGCCCTGCTGCGTATCCATATGCACCACGCCGGATACCGGCACGCTGCCGCAAACCGGGCAGAACTGCCGTTGCTCGCCATATTCTGCCCGCGCTTTGCCAGGGATTAGCGCCGCCATTTGCGCCCAGTAAAGCGAAAGCGCCGCCCAGACGAACGGTGATTTATCGCTGCCGATCTGGGCAAAGTCATTAGCGAACAGCGCACTCGCCATCGCTTCCAGCTCCGGCACGGAGGCCTTTTCCAGATTTTCCAGCACGGCCAATGCCTGGCCGGACATCTCCGGCTTCATTTCGGCAATCAGCGAATGCAGCAGCCGCTGCCAGTGCGGGTCGCGCGGCAGAGTTTCTATATCCAGCGGCGGCTTGCCGAGGCGCGCTGCTTCCGCCAGGCGCGCCTGTAAATCCAGCCGTAGAGGATGATCGTAAAGCACGATCTCCTGCGCGCTGGCAATAACTGCGGCAAAACGCAGATAGTCGCCCAGCGGGTTTTTCTCCGCCAGCTGGCGCAGTCTGGCGGCGCGGCGGGCATACAAA
>Ga0157364_1001597_pt1 | contig 19600 bp, 11 predicted proteins | sample AttsexASBM2_FD_111476 | JGI IMG/M metagenome (GOLD analysis project Ga0157364, IMG submission 111476) | Fungus gardens microbial communities from leaf cutter ant in Ribeirão Preto, State of São Paulo, Brazil - Atta sexdens ASBM2 | ecosystem: Host-associated > Fungi > Mycelium > Unclassified ...
AAAAAAAAAAAAAATAAAAAAAACATAAAATATAAAAATAAAAAAAATAAAAAAAAAACATATATATATATATATATATATATATATATATATATATATATATATATATATATATATATATATATATATACATATATATGATATTAAAATATTCAATTATAATAATATTTGCGAGAAGATAAAAAAATAAGAATTAATTGCACTAAATCGGCGCTAAATCGGCTTTCTTTTTAGCATGAATCAGTAACAAAGAAGAAAGATAAATTATAAGAGAACATTAAAAAAATATACCTTGTTAACTACAATTAATTATTTATCTTCCATAATTTTTCTCGTTGTGGAATGGCTATCGATGTATTGTCCTGAATTTAGATCCCAATGTAAAATGCACTTCGATTTATCGAAAATATTTATTACCTTGCCATTTTTGTCGTAATCGCGATAAATAACGCGCAGAGAAACAAATGCGGATGAACAAGGAGGAACATAACCTCTAAGAGTTCCTCTCCGGATTCCAGAATAAAAAAAAATCATGGAAACAGTTGTCAAATTCTTGTTGTTTTCCACTTACACATTCTACCATAGGAAAAAGGAAAGATCATGTTGAAATATTCGGGAAAAATTAAAAAATTGCGGTAACTTTTTGGAGAAGTTATATACTTCTCCAAATACTTTTATCTCCGGTAAGCGGACCGTTCAGTAGACCGATAGCGAATTTGATCAGGAATAATCAGAAATTGCTGACAAATCAATTGATTCGCATTAAGTTCTCATTATTCTCGTTTTAATAAGCAAAATATGATATAGTTTGGCGTATTCATGGTTTGGAGTATTTTGACATAACCTGATAATAGATTGACAGTAGAAGCCGAGTTCGTCAATGCAGATTCCACTCTATTTTTGCTGGCAATTCGCGTCAACTGTGTAGTGTCAACATGCCAAAATTGCTTTGTATCGTATTTTGTTGATATAATTTGCTATATCTCTACTAAAATTCTACCAACAGAATACGCCAGAACCTATCCATCACATCCATAGCCTCTGTTGGGAAAACTTATAGTAGACATTTATGACAGAATCTGTTCTTAACACTCCTGACTTAATATTTCTCGTGAGAATATGTCGAAGAATGAGATCTGTAGATACATGCCACTGTTATACAGCGTCGCTAACAAGCCACTGGATCTATGGTCAAAACATGTATCCTTTGGTGGCAAAGTTCGTAGAGTGAATGATGATCTATTACATGGAGATAAAGTAATCGAGATCACCGGACCTCACGACAACACGATTCCCACGAACATAACTATTCCTGCCAAAGCACTAGACATCCTGAACATAAAACTTCCTGTTCTCGTATTAGTTATAAAGAATTTGAACTTGTGGTTCAAACTGGAAGTTCAAGTATATGCTCTTTAAATTTTATGATAGATATCGTAATTATTCTTAACCTTATTATTATAATTGTATTATTTTTAATATTTTAATAATGATTCTCTATCTTTAATACATATGAAGATAATAGATAAACAACAATATCGGAGAAGATTCTCCTTTATGACCTACAATGTTGAAAGACTACCAAGCATCAATGCAAGTGTGGCTAGTATTCCATTGAGATTGGATGACTGTTGGAATTTCTTAGAAATAAATCTTCAGACTCTATGTCACCAAGTGTATAAGACGGATTACGAGGCTCTACAAAGAGTAATGATTTATCCGAATTGTCATTTAAGAAGAGTGTATCTACAAGATCGTCATTACAATGATGATGAAATTCATGTCGAGCTACATCAAGCTGTTTTTAATATGTTAAAGCAGGGAATCAATTTCGAAAAGTCTTGTCAGATGGAAGATTGTTACACAGGTTTTATAAATTCTCGAAGAAATGTGAAATATATACATATATTAATATATATTTATTTCTTTTTGGCTTTTAGGACCTTTAGAGCAATCTGATTTGAATTATTTTATTAAAGATAATTCTAGTAGTACATCGTTAATAAAAGTGGATTCATATAAAACCGTAGGCAGCATGGAAAAACTGAAAAGTAATCTATCGATGAACTTAAATTTATACAATTCTGATACATTAAAAAGGAATCATATGTCACTGGATGTTTTAAACGATGCAATAAAAAAACAACATGTTTTTAAAAGACAAAGTGAATACTTCACAAAATCTCTAATAAATAATCCAGTTATAGAAAATAAATTAGAAAAAGATAATAGTGATATAACAGAAAAAGTAAACCAACATTATGCAATGAAAACGCATAAGGCGGAAAATTCTTTATTAAATATAAAAATTAATGATCATACGTCGTGACCTGCGTCTTCTATCAATTTAAAAATAATCATGAAGAGCCAATATTTTAAAACGCATATCAACGAAATATTATTCAAAGATAGAATTCCAAAACGTCTGCAGAAAATTCGGAATGCAGGAGATACATATATTAACTTAACGAAATGTATGTTAAATGATAACGCTAATAAAATACAGACAGGAAAAAATAATTCCACGATAGCAAAATTTAAAGTAGATGCCATGGGTTCTTCGTCGTCTTTTAAACCTGATCTATCTGAAAATATTAAGCTTGATAAATAATAATGTGTCCGACATTCCAAGCAATAAATGTATTCATTCCAAGCATAAATATGTAAAAGAGAGTGATAAAAGTATCATCAATCGTTTAAGCTCTTTAGTTAGTATCGAGGAAGATGCTGAAAATTTAAATGAAAATGTGTCCACAAATAAATGTATTTCATCTCTAATCGAGAAAGAAGACGAGAATTGGATGAAATGACAAGGCATATATTTAACGATGAATAAAACTACATATCAAATTTTATAGCAATAGATTATTCCACGAACAAGAAATTTCTCGAAAAATTACAGGATAAAGAACTTACCGTATACATAGAATTATTATTATATGACAAATAGCGAAGAAACTTTAACTGGTTAAGAAAAGTTTACGAACAAAGATGATATACAAATAAATGTATTATTGATTAGCAATAAATTTAACTGCTTTTTAGCAGATTATTTGAAAAAAATAGAATTTTAAAAATATATAAACAGGAAAATACAGTGAGAGCAAAAAATATATTCATACATAGAAATTTTTTATAAAGTTTTATTTATAAAAAATTTAACATTAATTAGCAATTTTATACAATGAATATATTCTGTTCTATAATTAATACACATCTTTTTCGTATATATAATTTTTTTAAAAAACATAGTCTATTTTATTATTTATGAATAAATTGTTAATTACCCAGCAAGAAATGATCGATTAAATGTCGAATCGATGTGATGTTGAAATCATCGTATTAATATCGATTCGATGACTCATTTCTCGCTGGATATTTATTTTTTTAAAATAAAGTTTTTTTAAAACTATTTTCTCTGTACGAATACTTTTGCACTCATTGTATGTATTTTTTTTCCATACAAACAAAATTACAGAATTCTTAATACATAAATTGCATGTACATGATTTATATTCTATTAAGTTAACATTAACTTTAATGAATATTATTAATTATATTACTTGCAATTGTTTAAGCAGCGTATAAAATTAAAACAGCCTTCAATAAATTATTTTTTATTTTGAAAGTAATTCGAAGAAATTTAAAAAAAAAGTTTCAATTGAACAACTCTTCTTTCTTTTACTAAAGAGGCTCGCATTTTCTTCATTAATTATCAACATTTTGCTTTATTTTGAATGGGCAAGAATAATTTAAATTCTGCCGGCAATTCGTCCTCTGAATATAATCGATCCGAAAAATACACTCGCCGTATCCTACAATTAGCATGAATTTGGACTCTCAGTGTCTCGACATAATTTGTCCCATAAGCACGGCGAGTGAAGTCAGCCAAATTGAATTGTATTTGATTCCATCCATCGTCCAATCTCATTGGCATTGTACATATGAATGGTTTCACTCTTGTCGTTGATTGATAATTACTTGCACGAAATCTGCGACGTACATTTTTGTCATCAATTATCTGTAATATGTAAATTTTTTTTATATTAAGAGAGATTGAGCATTTAATGAACGAAAGAATTCATAAAATTTCTTAAATATATTAAATATTCTTTTAGAATGACACAGATCACATAAGAACAATTGACTCGTAATGAATAGATTTTGGATTTGTTTAGAGTCTCCAAATTAAATTAAATATTTTTCCCTTAATTTTTCCATAAATTAGTATAATAAGAACCTCACTTGAACCTCAAATGTGAAATACTTCTTTAGATTCTTGATAATCATCACCAGAAAGGGCAACTTTATGCCCAAAGTCTTCCTTGGATCTGCAGGACATGTGATATATGTTGTACTAACATTGCTGCCTAGTATCTCCAGGACAAGGCTTTGAATATCATTATCAGTGATCCTCTTGATATGTCCATTCCTCACTTTCTTGTCCCAGATTTGCAGGGGCTTGCTGCCGATGCTATACAGAATGGATAGAAAACCACTTTGGAAGGTGTTCTTGAACATTTTCAGATTCGTTTGGAATCCCGCTGCTCTGAGAATTTTCTTATATCAAGGCTCTCTATTTTCTCGTCAAACCTGCAATATAAATTAATATGATGAATTCGACCGATTCCTCGGCGTTGATCAAACATCGCAACTAACCTTCTTCCATCTTAAGTTAATAAAACTGTGCTAAATAAATCCCGGAATGGATCAAGGCACCATCGGCACAGAAAAGATTAAGCTGAAAATACGTTATGGGTGACGATTTAAGAAATTCATGCTTATACTTGAAATAATAAATTTTCCTTTGTGCATCGATTGTTTTACTTTAATTCATCTGAATCCATCGTTTTACGAGTTGTTTCTTACGAAATATTAACGACGATTCTAACCTATAATTGACTGTTTGATCGATACATTGTTCCACAAAATTCGTATGAATACATTAACATAACCGGAAATGCTTTAACTTGGACGTCAGACCTCAGAATAGCAAGCTAAAATTATTAGACTACAAGTATAAATTTAATTTAGATTGCATTTATTATAATTCTTTTATATTTTTTAAGGTTATAACAATTTAAAAACTAATGACAATATACCATTGCAGTTCACCATTGCGAAGACAGTGATAGACTTTTCGTGGCGAACCGTTGAACTACGATGTCCATTTCTTTATCTCGTCTAATAAGGAAGAGATTCTTCATTTTTTAGATTAGAATAAGTAATAAAGTATGTTTCAGATATTTTAATTTATACTTTTCAGACAAATTTTATTTAGGATAATTTTTCTCAAAATTTTTAATGTGAATTAAAACACTTTTCAAAAACGCTGAAAAACTCTCTAAATCTTCAATTTATTTTTTATCTTTTTGCAATTCCAGAATTAGAAAAGCTATTTATTTTGTTCTAATTTTAGAATCAGAAAAATAATAAATTAATTAAACCGAAATTAAAGTTAATTTTACATTGAGAAAACTAGGTCTTAAAATTTTTTATATATGTGAATTTCGAAATATTGTAAGATTTCCATTCTATGATTTCTGAAAAAATATTCTAAACTTTTTCAGATCTTATAAAATTTTTATTAAAAATTATAGAGAGAAAATGAAGAGTTCTTTAAATCTTAGAATATTTCAGAATTTACATACATAAAAAATTTTAGAAAAAAAATAGATTTTTTTCAGCAATTTCAATTTGTATAAAGTACCTAAGAAATTTTCTAAAAAAAAAAAAAATTTTCTAAAAAAAGTATAAAATTATTCAAAAATTTTTAAATTTATATAAAAATTCTAAAAAATTCTAAAAAATTGTATGAATAATTCTGAGAAATATTTTCACTAATAAGATTTTAAGTTTTATTAAAATAAGATGTATCTATGAAATTTTTGTAGCAATTAAACAAATTAAGAATGTGCATATTAAAACCTTAGGTATATCAAATCTCACAAATAGTTACCAACTAAACTGATACTTGATAAAGGATATTTTATTCAAACGAAAAGCCTGAAATAAGGACAGATAGAATAAAATATTCTTATATTCGTGTGCCACCTTGTCATGCGTATATTTGAAACGCACAGTAAAAAGGCCATATACATGTACGTGAAACCTTTCTACAATCGTTCTCATCAACGTCAAATACAAACTGATGCGGATAGAGGAAAGCAGTAGATTCCTATACGTCGTACAATTCACTTTCGAAAATGCAATTAAAGCTTCATCGGTATGAATGATCTCCTCGATCGTTAGGACGCATTCACTTAAGGAGCAATCATTCCTCTCGATAGATGTTGTCGAGAACTCGCATTACGCAATTGCGTTTTATACGTACGTTACAGCAAATCGTTACAAACAAATTGTTTTACTTAAAATGTAAATCTAACATAATCGGAACTACATTACGGTATCGTATACGGTTACTTTCTTTCATGCTCGGCATTGCCCTATAAAACACAATATTCCTAGAATGAATATTAAAAAGGATAAATAATATTCATGTAACATTCTGGGGTGAACTTATCATTCATAATGTTCGCGTGCATCATTTTATCCTTGTTCAACATACATTTGATAATAACAAAGGTGAAATAATACTTACGAATATTGTGGATGTTAAGTGAAACCCTAGGAATATTGTGTGCTTACAGAGTGATTCCGCCAACCGAAAAATTGCGAGAAGTTAATTGTATATTTTACAGAAGCTTTACATAGTAATGTTGTAACATGATGAAACGGCAGCGATCACTTGATCTTCCTTATATTAACCGAAAGTAAGCAAATATAGCGGTTGTATGTGCGATGGCATTAAAACAAAATGACGGAACGAAATATGGATTACGCATGAAACTAATATTACGCATTATTCTTCTTCTTCTTCCTGACAGTGTCGACATATTAATTTGTGTTTCCTCAACACCTTGCGGATCAAGCCAGACAACGCAATTGACTTCTCAATGCGAACGAGCGAGTTTTTTTCTCTCTTCAAAGTGTCGAAGGATTTCGGTTTCCGGTATCTCGGTAAATTGATACGTTATATTCGCTTATCTATTCGTTAATATTAACTATACGATATTACAGTTCGTAACGTGAAATTGTTCCTTTTCTCTTTCTCTTGTAGCGTATGCGACTAATGATTTAATTTGAATCTTTATCTCGCTTATTTCTTGAAAAACTATATGTATATAATGGAATCTACCACTGCGTCTTGTAATACTGAATGTCACATGAACAAGAAAGGCCCACTTATAAAAGCGATCGGCAAAACAAAACCCAGCTAGAGTCTCGAAGAGTCAATAAATAATTTTTTTCCAGCAAATATCTCAAACAAACCTCCATTTAATGGACAGATCCATCATTTTCACGCGAACATTTCTTACAAATTTTCAATGTACCGAGTATCGGGCATTATGAATAAAAATGCACACGACTTTAATGAACAATAACACAGTTTACTAACCGTTATAAAACGTTTATATAAACCGCTTGTATTTATTGTTCAGTAAATCGCATATAATACAAGAGCAATGAATAGAAGATAGCAAGTCGCTTGGTTTTGAGAATACCGGTACAAAACTCTGTGTCGTTACACCATAAAAGGCAACGTTCAATCAGTTTACATGGAGACGCATAGAACTTTAAATCAAAAAGTAAAAGCTACATCATGAATATTCAGAGTTTGTACCGTTTCTCAATGTCTATCTTCATTCATTATTAAGTTCCTTCCACTCTAGTATTCTTATTCGTTTTCCGACAATAATACAAAATTCACCGTTTTTTCAGGATTATTTCTCAGCAAAATTAAAATTTCGTAATAGTCCGGACGCAACGGGACAAATTTTGAATTATTGCCTTCTCTTCTTTTTTTCTCTTTTTTAGATTCATCAAAATTTCCGACGCAACATATCATTACTGTCTACGAACGATAGGTGTACGGAAATTTCTATTCCCTTCGCTTCTCAACCAGACAAAATTCGCCATTTTCAGGCTATGTTTCTTATCGCAATTTAAAACAACTTTAATAGTCTTGACGTAACAGGACAAATTTCTTTCTTACTATTTCTTTTCTTTCCATTTTATATTCGCTGAAATTTCCTATACAGCGTATCATTACTTCCTACCCGAATGACAGATGTATGGAAATTTCTATTTTCCTTCATTTCTCAATATTTTACGATACATGAATATGTAACCCCAGGTTGCTTCTGGCCCCCGTAGAAAAGCAAATTGGGGCATAGGGACAGTGTATATCGCATTACGTATGTTTTACCAATTTAAACGTTAACTACTTAATCTTTCACACGTATTTCTAGCGCACGTAGCCAGAGTTTACTCTGGAAAAATACGTGATTTTATGTATAATTTTTATGCGACTCAATAGAAATAGATTTTTAAATTGCTTTTTTTTTTAATAAAGCGATGAAAAAATATACACACAAAATATATAAAATCAATTTCGAACATCCGAGAATTAAAAAAAAGAAAAAAAAAGAAAAACAATTATTAATTAAACAAGACATTATTTATTCATGATGTGTGTGGAAGCTAAGATTCAATTGAAAAATTAAGAGATGGTCGCATTTCATCTCCAGGTCGTGTTGCTTTACTTAACATTTTCCTATAGTGTTCATTATATATTATAGATTGATCCTAACTGGAGAATGACCATTTTGAATCATCATAGATAAGTATATTAATATTGTGATCCTGTCAATGAAAATGTGTTACAATAAATACAATAGTTATACATATTTGTCACTGCTAGGATCGCAATCACGATCAAACACCAATAATTCCTTGCGATTCCATAGCATTATTAATTTTGCAAGAGTTGTAATATATGAATCGTTCAATGATATGCTATTTATAACAATAGATTGCCAATAGTCACAAAAACTTATCATTGTTGTGACTAATCAGACGTTTCTAGTCATTAAACGAAAGAATTCTTACATAATTATTAAATACATATCGCTTATTGGTGCTTGAACGACATTTCAATATAATTAGGACACTGCAAAAGCTCAGGAAGATTTCTTACATATTAATAACTAATTAAAATAATTTTATATATTGATTCAAATTTACATTCGATGATTATTTTAAATAATTTTATATAAGCTGATTCAAATTTAGATTCGATCTGATTTTTCATATCATATTTCAGTAATGTAAATAATATATAGCAATTCAATAAATAACATATAAAATGAAAAAAATCTATATCATGCACAACGCTTTATTTAATTCATCGATGAATTTTTCTGAGGTACATATAAATATATTTTTACAATTACAAATATAGCCAGATTATTGTGTAGCAACCTTTTTCAATATAAATTATTATATTGGAAAAAAAGATTCACACAATGAATTTTTTTTAATAGATCAGATTCCTTAAAGGAATCAGATTTAGTAAAAAAAAAATGGTTAATACAACTGCGGCTGAGACTTTCTTGGAGTGCAATCGAAGAAAAAAGTCTCTGTCGAGGAATATCATATCTACAAATGAACTGGCAATAAATGAACAATAATTAACGTTATCAATTTTGTAAAGAATTTTGTAACAATGAAATTCATTTAACTTTCTTTTGCGGTGTCCTGGAGAAGCATAAATATAACTCAACATTACATATGTCTTAAGCGCTACTCAGTTACTTATCGATAGCTCCATCCATAATGTTATTTTTAACTTGAATGCTAATGTGTATTCCATCACCAGATGCACCTTTGTCCTTCTTCACTTGTGCTGCGTTCGAGGCATTATCAAGTCCCAATTTACTAAGTGTACGAAGCGCCCTTAGAGCCGCTTGATTGCGACTTGCGGTTATTGTTGCTCCATTACCGTGACAAACTTGCGGTGGATCAGTGCTTAGCGACACAAGTGATAAATATTCTTTGTTTATAGATACTCCCTAGAACATTAATGAGAAATAATGACTTATAATTTATTTGATGATATGGCAATATCATCATTTCGTATTCACACTATGTTCCATCTTAATTAATTAGCTAGATTATTTTAATATTCTTTTAATACTGATCAAACGATCGATTACCTTAGGAAAGTCGCTAAATTCTACGCTGAAATTAAATAACTGAGATAAATAATGCAATTGATCCTTGGGCGAAACACCAGCCGTATTCTGCTGTTGCTGTTCGCGCAACTCTTCAGCGACTATTTGTACGCTGGGTCCATTCCCCAGTTTAGATTCTTGACCTCCGTCCACCAGTAAAAGACCAGGTACTAATTGGCGGCCTATGGAACCTAGAGACGATAAAATTTTAAAATTTATCGAACACATTTCTGTATACAATGATCGATGTTTTTCCTTACCTCCTACCGAGTGAGGTTGAGTGTCATTCATTTGTTCGTCTTCGAGAAATGTAACTTTTCTAGGCTTTGACTCCGTGTTCTCGCTCTCTCCCGTCTTTATGGATGGTTTTGAGGGTTGCGGCGACGGTTTACTATATCCCAATTGCGCCAAGAGAGCCTCAGCCGCAGCTCTCTTAGCCAATTTTTTGTTAGGTCCGATTCCTTGAGCAGAGTGCTGACCCATTGTCACTTCCATGACAAACTCTCTGCGTCTTGGTGCGCCCTTCTCATCTATTAGATTGTAAACTGGCTCCCTCTCTCGTTTCGCCTGTTGAATCTGAACTAGCCGAGAAACCGGATTGACCTCCTCCGCGGCTTCATTCTCCGCACGAGGTTCCTGATAAACTTTGATTAAGTTTCGAGATTTCTTCTTCGTCGCTGGTGGCTTACGTTTAACTCGCATTGATCGGTTCTGTATGGTAGCCGGTAACGGAGGAAGACGCTTCAGTTCGTCTAACATCAATTCGGCGGCGCGTTTCTTCGATACCTAAGGAAACAGGAACAATACAAGCATTTAAAATTGCGTCATTATTTATCATTCTTTTACATGAAAAATTTGAGAAATTTACTTTTTTCGAGGATCCTTCTCCCACAGTAACCTTCTCGCCGACGGTGCATTTTGTCATGAAAGTTCTTATGTGAGGTTTACCACTTTCGGATACGACTTCAAAACTGACTGGCAGTCCACGTTTCAGAGCAGTTTCATGAACAAGAGATACAGGACTTTTCAACTCAGCGTTTGGATCGTCAATGCCACTCAACGTACCGTTCTCATTAGTATTATTGGTATTTGCGATCTCTTCTGGTAATGGCAACTGGCGTAATTGTTCCAAGGCTCTGCTAGCAGCATCGTGACGTGCAGCTTGGCCTGTTAAACCTCTACCTGTGAACTCGCGTTCACCCACCTTCAGAGTGACAAGATACAATCCCTGAAGATCCGTATGAACTCCACGATTGTACGCGATACGCGGATTGTACATTCGTGGAAAGTTAGCACCGAATCCATGTGGCATAAATTGATGCTGCAATGCAGCTGGAGGAGCTTGTCGGAACGTATAAACAGTTGGTTCACCCCGTTTCATCGCTAATGCGTTCAGTTCGACGGTGGGAGGCAAATGTCCTGTAATCCAAAATAGCACATTTAGAAAGAGCAATTAAATAGTATTGGAAAGATTTGTAGATTTTATAAAAATATAGTTGTACATAAATCGACATTATTTTGTACAATTATAACATTTACAATTTACAATTACTTACATTAAGAAAAATAACATTCCAAATTGATATTGTAATATATTATTGCATCACAATTCAATGCATGTAGAATACATAATAATTACCAGAACCTGTTGGACATTTGCCCAGATGGCCAATTCTCATGGCCTTGGTGGGCTTAGGTGGAGGTTGTCGGTACCAAGTTTTCGTCAATGCTTCGGTCGCTGCGCTATGTTGAGCCTTCTTTATACTAGGACCTTCAGCGACATATTCCTCTTCACCCAATTTTAGTGTCACTGTGAATCTCTTTTTGTGCGCCGGTCCTTGCTCGTTGGTCAGCCTATATTGATGTTGAATCCTATTGAATCTTGCCAACTCGTTTAACAAACACATAGGTGTTTTTTCTTTCATGTTTGCCAAAGCTGGATTAGTCGCGGCATGATTCTGACCAGATGCATTGTCATCTCTGGACTCTCCATTGGCATCATTCGTTATCGCTTTCGATTGATCCACATTTGGTTGTTGTACATGCTGCGGCTGTTGTTGCGATTGTGATTGTTGTACTTGCTGTTGTGATGGCTGTTGCTGCTGAGGAGATTGATTCTGCTGATTATTCGGTTGCTGCTGCTGTGGCTGTTGCTGATGTGGATATTGAGGTTGTTGCACATTTTGAAGAGTCACAGAAACTGTATTTGCTTGGTCCTTCATGCTAACGCTAACCATGGTATCTGAAGTTAAATATTTCAAATTAATTATGATAAGAACAAGAATAATGATAAGAACAAGAATCTAATTTTCATTGTGTACGTGTACTTACTATTAGTACTGTGCGTATTCATACCCATCAACATTGGCTGTCTTGGATTTCCATGCGGCGGGCCAGGATGCTGCATGTGATGCATATGCTGTTGATGGGGGGGCATGGACAGTATTGGTTGATGTGGATTCCGATGTGGTAACAAATGCTGCGGCTGATGTAGCTGGGGCATGTTAGCCTGCTGCATAGGCCGCATTGGTCCTGCCATTCTATATTCATTTTTGTTTGATTACAAATCTTATTAAATAAATTCCTGTTTATATTAATTTTCTATAAGATAGCAAATATGTTTCTATTATATAAATATATTTAATCTTTTTTTATAATAATTCTCTGAAATAATAAGGAAACAATTTCAACAAATAACAACTATCTTAATTCTTTAAAAATTTTCTCATATATGTAAACATTACAGCATACAACATAATCATCATTAAATCAATAAACAGAATCATTAGAAGATTTCTTTATCAATTTTTAATCATTTATACAAATATTTACACAAATATAAAATTCTTTATTTCAATTCTACATAAATTCTAAATTCTACAAAAAAATTGTATTCTTAGAATAAACTAATACTTTTTATTTCATTGTCGTAAGAATAACGTAATATTTAATTAGAGGATATTAATCTATTGTTCTTAACATAAGATTTGATTAGAGAATATTAACCTGTTGTGATCTCGAAGCTGATTTTGCATTGCGTGATGTTGATGACGTAACATCTTATGAAAATCTACGTAGACAAACCTGTAAAATGAAAGCACAAATTCAATCCTGTTTTAATGTATTTTAGACAGAATGCATGACATATATAAACACATTTAAAGATGTTTATACCTGTGCTATATAATCAATCGATAAGATAATCAAATTTTCGATCATGTTCAAATATATAATAAATTTGTCTTTTGTATACTGATAAGTCTCACATAGCAATTAGCAGACTATAAACTCTTCTTCTGCTGACTTTGCTAATCAGTGAGCGAGAGTACAAATAAATATTTCATAATTATCAATATAAACTAGCAATTAACAGTTGACAAACTATACCGTTTGTTGATCTTATTAATCAATAAAGGAGAATACAACTCCGAGTTCTCTCAGTTATTCTAAAAAGGTCTACTTCAAGTTTATGCCTAAAAAAAAGGATCTGCTCCGAAATTTATTCCGAAATATAGTTTCTAGCGTACGCGCGGTATATCCTCTTTTCCGCATTGAGACACGAATCGCGAGGTATATAGATTTACAGCGGAAAATCCGATCGAGTTTAGAAGACGTCGAAGACGATAGAAAGTGATAGCAAGACGATATAACCTTCCTGCGGGAAGGGCGAGCCGGTATAACGAACGGTTTATTACACGAGGGATGCGATCTCGCGGCACGTCGTCGCGGCCGCGCGCAATTTCGTACGCACGATCGCGTGCTCCGGGTTGCGATCGTCGATCTTTCTGTTTCTATAAATAAATTCCGTCTCCCGATGGAATGGGCTTGGTCCGGCGGCGACAACGGCGGCGGCGACGTGCCCATCCGAACAATCGGAGCCACGCCGCGCGTGCGGCACGTACACCCTTTTTGCTCACTTTTCCCCGCACTTACCCGGTCACGTTCGCTCTATTTCGCGGAAATTTAAGGCGTGTCGCGCAACACAGTGAAATTTCCGGCGAAATAGACCCGCTCCGACGAAAACGAACACCGCCAGGCCCTTAGCACGGCTATTGGCAAACAGTAAAGAAAAGTACTCGGTAGACTAAAATGCGGCCATTTTGATGTGGAGCTAGCGGCAGAGCGTGACGTCATCGATCACATTCTGACCGACGATGGGTACACAACTTGTGAGGAACAACAGAGATAATGAATGCGATAAAAGAAATCAAAAACCTCTTTGTTGATTCCCTTTAAGTCTCTCTCTCTCCTTTTGATCGCATTTGAAAAAGGTAAACACACTTTCTTTCCTATGACTTTTGCAACCGTTCGAAAAGCTGTTTATATATAATTGCGATTGTTGAGAAATCGCTTATAATTATACGCAGAACGGAACGGTTGAAGTTATGTTTATGTGCGTATTTAAACTGTCTAAAGAAATTTAAATTAATATGTACGCGTGACACATTATTTATCACATTTATGGTAAATAATGTGATAAATAATAAATTGACGAGAGAAGAATTTTTATAATATAAGTACGATTAATCTTTATTCTTTGCATCTAAAATTACAAAAATAATATACAATAATATAATTTACAAAATATAAATATATTATAAAATATTGCAAAATATTAATATTTTGTAAATATTGTGTGTTGTCTGAACTTTTATCGGTTTTAAAATATCGGTTTTTTTTCTTATCTCCTAATACACACGATTGAGTCATTTGAACGAATACCATCATGTATTCAATATATAGTGTCTCTTTAAAATATTAGAACTACTTATAACTAAATAATGATCTATATTTTTTTCCTAAAAACACATTGGCATGTAGAGAACAAGTTTTGTGAGTTGCCAGCTTCTATTTCTGCGTATCTTCCAACAAAAATGTTTCGAAAAATTTTCACGAAAGATCTATCGTGTGTGTAGTGTAATACTTTTTTTACAGCAAAAAATTTTTTGTTGTTTTATTTTCAATTAATTCTCGCTAACATTGCAAAAATATCACGAATTAAAAAAATTGAAAATGAAACAATTTGCATTGATATTATAAATTACATAAAGAAACATTATAAATATAAAATTAAAAAATATTTGAAAAAAGGTTTGAAAATGTTTTTCCTAATTACTTGTAACTTTTTTTGTAATGCAATATTAATAATAATAAATGCATTTTTAAAGTGTAAATGCAATAAATTTCTATCTATTTATGCGTTGTAAAAAAATGTCATTTTCGGTTTACAATAACTAAACTTTTTGAACAATTCATTGTATTTTTTTCTGTTTTAGATTTTAGACACAAAATGCATCAGAGATATATTAGCATGTATATTTTAATTAGAAAAGAAATTTTAATTTTGTAAAATTAAAGCAAATTTTTGTTGGTCAAACAGATGATGCCAGCATAATCCTCTTGTATCAGTATTTATTTGATTTTAGGAATGAATAACATTTATATAATAATATAAACAAACATTAATAATGTAAATAACTCTTTTTTATAAAAATATGTTTTGACATATATCTTGCATATGTAATGTATATTATTTTATACATTTATTTTTATTTTGCATAAAAAATACATATGTTGTAATATAAATATATTAGATATTGTAAACAATTTGAATCTTAGTTATTATCTGCTTTTTTTAGTATAGTAATAAATGTCTGCATAATTCCGATGTCTAATAATTATACATTTAAAAAATTAAAACCGCAATAAAAAAAATCTAACAACACTTTTATTATATAATACTAACTTTTTAAGGTCTCGGTTTATACGTGTCACTGAAAAAATCTGAAAATCACGTTAGTTCGAATAAAATTGATGATCAAATACCGAGATGTCGAGACCCTAAAAAGGATCGTTTCAGATGTTTAGATTTTCAAATTTGTTGTCTCTTAAAATTCTTCAAAATAGAATATCTTGAAGAATTTTAAGAGACAACAAACGGCGGTAATTTGACCATACATGGTGGCTCATTATTCTTAATAAGCCAAATTGATCCATTTTTACCCCTTTGAATTGTCATGACTATAGATTGTGCCACATGCACCGCACTGTAACAAATATATTATGTTTCAGAAAAGATATTAATAATTCTCTTATCTTTTTCTTATATTATATATTAGTATGTGTATACTTTTTAGTACTAATAACAATATCATAAATATCATAGTAAAATATAATAAATATCATAATAAAATAATGAATAAGTGTATACAATAAAGAGAGGCGGTATTCCTCTCTATCAAAAGTAATAGTATATCCTAATTATGTATAAATTATGGCATACATGGTTATTTCTAAGATTCATATATAAATATTTCTATTATGTTTTACACTTACGATTGAGGATTATGAAAATCTTTGGCTAGCTCCTCAAATTGCTCCTCAAATTTATTAAAAATATCTTGATCAATAATATTTAAGAGGTTATAGTCTTTCTCTATTATTATTGCAGTTATTGTGAAACTAGGACATATCGTAAGAATACGAACTCCTGTTTTGTCATAAAATTTCTAAAAAAGATGTTACGTTAGTAAAATTTTTTATTACTTTGGATTATTGTTAATATAAAGTATTTTAATGATTTGAACAATTTATAAAATTATAAGAAAATAATATAAATAATATATGCAAAATTATATTTTTAAAAGAATTTTGAAATATCTTTTTCTGAATAAAATTATTTCACGTCCGATATCGAACTTGCATGCAATTACATCAAAACAAAAAAACAAATAGCCTTTTTAACAAAATTTGTCGTATATAAATTTAAAAAAACATAATAATATATCTCTTAATAATAAATATGTTCAAAAGAACTTTTTTGATATTCAAATATATAACAAATATATAAGGCAATTGAACATATTTTTTTAGATATTCTTTAATCCTTTAACAAAATTAGAAAAACTTCTTTTATTATCTGTATTTTCTATTCTTTCTTTCAAACAATTAAAAAAAATACAGCATTTGTAAAAAAAACTTACGATAATATTGTAAAAGTTTCCATACTTTACGAAATATAAATTACCTCAAGACAGAGACCAAATCCGACGACAGCATATTTAGAAGAACTGTATACCGGACATAAAAAGAAAGGAGTAAGACCAGCCAAAGACGCTATATTTACTATTGTACCTCCTTTGCCACCTTTATGTTTCCCCATGTAATCCATGCCTAACATTGAGCTGCGAATTAATGCTATCTATAGAAATAATTAAAGTATATAATATTAATAAAGTATATAATTGATTTATATTTAATTTATAATTAATTACATTTATAATTAATTAAATTATAAATATTTATAAAATTATGTATGTTTAATAAACATACTGATAAATTTTATAAGATATAAAACATGTTAAAAACGAGAGTTTTCTAATAAAGAAACTTTATGAAGACTTTTGTTATTTTTAAAAGTTTTTGGCGTCGCAGAATTCGATTTTGGCCTCAGAACTAAAATTCAGATATCAAAAAAATAATTTGATATTGTAAATATCGCTGTTTTTGATATCGCTAAGTTTGAATGCATTATAAAAATGTCAAATTTTAGAAGGTAGTATAATCTATAATATGAAGGAAAATCTAGTATTATGCGAATCGTAATCGAGAGTTTTGAAATCAGTAGATTGTTTGTGTAACATTTATGTGCTTCAAATAAAGAAAGACTGGAAATTTAGTTACTTTCAATTAATTCCCTAAAATAGAGTTTTATAATAATCACATTATTTAAAAAAAATTTATCCGTTATATTGGATTTATTTTTATTTTTAATTTTGATCTCAGAATCAAATAAAGTATTATCAAATTATCTTATGTGCCGAGTTTCATGAAAATCATACGAACAATTTATATAATAAATAAAAGGAAGTTTAAATGAGTTCATCCATCTACAGAACTAATATATTTATTTAGAATAGTTTTTCAGAACTCTTACTAAAATAAGTAAATTATTTGATTAACTAGTAAAAATTTAGTGCTTTATTACTCACAATATTAATAGAAAACATTTGCTCGATGTAACGGTCATGACATATTCCAGCATTGTTAACAAGTATATCGAGTCCATTAAATTCTTTGATAATTTTCTTGAAGATTTCTAAGGATTAAAATAATCGGTTAATAGTTACTTCTCTAATTTAATAAATATTTCGTATTTAAAAATATAAAATAAATCATAATTATTGATAATAAATTATTAACAAAAAAATAGACTGGTAAAAAATATTTAAGAAATATGACAATTACTACTATACTCTTCCACGTTTGTTACATCAACTGGAAAGAAAATGACGCGATCTTTTCCAAATTTTTCTTGCAAAGTCACTGTCGCATTATAACAACGTTCTAACGGTAAATCGATGATGGCGACTTTCTAAAAATTAATAAATTAGATGGGAATCAATTCTATTTTTTTATTTTTAATTCTAAAATACCTTTGCGCCTTTATGTAATAAATTTTCGGTAATGTAGTAGCCAATGCCGGACCCAGCACCCGTGACTATCGCCGTTTTATTTTGTACGTTGTCCATTATTTAAATGTTATCGCGTCAAAAGGATTAAGTATCGAAAGGATTAGATACAGAAATAAATGCTTGGGTGCGACGCTTTTATATATCAACAATCTGATTGGCGCATAGTTAAATTATAAGATAGATAAATTTAAAACTTATAAATATTTAACTTCCGCACTTAATCACCAAATGATATTCTTGATATCTATGATAATTAGAAGTTGTATTTAAATGAGTTTACGCGCAAGTTTAAAAGATTTTGAACTTTAAATTTATGTTGCATATATTTATGTTTAGTAGAAGCAGGCATTCAACAAAAGCAAAAATGCAAATGCGTGAAAGCAAATATATATATATATATTACAATAGTATATAGTATATATAATTAAATTTAAAATACGTACAATGACAATCAATTTACAATAAAAAGAGTTATTTTTATAAATATTATTTGTGTTAATAACAGGACTTTTTAAATAGGACTTTTTTTGATATATATATATCTCCGATTTTTTAAAGTTCAAAAAGTCCTGTTATTAACACAGATAATATTTATAAAAATAACTCTTTTTATTATAAATTGATCATTATTGTATATATTTTAAATTTAATTGAGAATACTTTTATCAAACTATTTTCTATTCTTGATTATATTGAGTATTTCTCATAATTTCTACTATAATCTACAAAATATTGTAATTATATTCACTTTTATTTATAATTAGAATAAAAAAGTATATTTATAATTAGAATAGATTGTGAAAGGTAGATATATATTAAATTATTTATTTTATATATGTATATACACATATTATACACATTTATTTTAGCATTCTATATTTCATCAGTTTTGTTAAAAGGAAAAGAATCTAGAAAAGTGTCATTGTTAATATCGCTAACTCTATTTATTCTCAAAAAGTAATAGTGAATATTATATTATTAGTTGTTATATTAAAAATATATTGCCATAAATTTAGATTTTCAATATTTAATTAATTTTATACGAATTTT
>Ga0157364_1001598_pt1 | contig 19595 bp, 15 predicted proteins | sample AttsexASBM2_FD_111476 | JGI IMG/M metagenome (GOLD analysis project Ga0157364, IMG submission 111476) | Fungus gardens microbial communities from leaf cutter ant in Ribeirão Preto, State of São Paulo, Brazil - Atta sexdens ASBM2 | ecosystem: Host-associated > Fungi > Mycelium > Unclassified ...
GTGTGTGTGGGTGTGTGTGTGTGTGTGTGTGTGTGTGTGTGTGTGTGTGTGTGTGTGTGTGTGTGTGTGTGTGTGTGTGTGTGTGTGTGTGTGTGTGTGTGTGTGTGTACAGAATCCATTTTAAATAATGCATTAAGATTTCTTGAAAACTGTGATAGATACGGAAAAATGTTCAAACAAAAGTTGTGTAATTCAGAGGGGAATACAAGATGGTACCTTTGATTTGATCTTAGGTAGCGTCGCTAAGGTCAAACCAAGGTCGATTTTTTTTTTAATGGAATATCCTATTTTTGATGGCAAAATCTAATAGCTGGTGTTAAGAATTTTTCAAAACACTATAATAAAATTATTTTTCATTACGTATTTTTTGAGTTATAAGATTCGAAAGTTACAGTACCGCCGACATTAGCGTTACGCAAGTGTCCGACAACTAAACCTTTTGAATATTGTTCGCGATCATGTCCTGGATAACATTTGTCAAGATCAAGGCCATTGGAGATTATTCCTCTTATTTTCATTTTTGCACTAAAAATTTATTTTTACAAAATATGGAGTAATTTAGAAATTTACTTTAATTTCATATTCATAAAAACTTCGAAAATGCAATACAAGTATCGGTTTTATATTTTTCATGAAATTTTTACTGCGAATACATATTTTATCTTTTTTATATTAAATATCTATCTAATCGTGATAAACAATTTTACGCTTAAAGTGAAAAACATTTTTTTTTTCATTTTTTATTTGTTTTATTTTTATTATTATTGAAGAAAAGAAATGCAGATTTTATACATACATGTTATATAAACAGTCTCAATAAATCTCCTATAAAACACAGAGAGCTTTTTGATTCATCTATTTTGCACTCTTATCTCCGCTACTTTAAATTTATAAAATTTGATAACAGATTTGTAATCAGAGTTCACGACACACTTGAAAACAAACTTTAAAGTGAATTCAACGACTGTAGTACTGTCTTTTATTTTATTTCCTTTTATTCTGCTTTATTCTGTCCGCCATATTGAATCCGTCATCTCGAATTTTGCAATTGTTTACATAGCTTTGGATAGCTTTTATGTCTGAAGTTATATTTATGTGGAAGATGGTTTTCCTAGTCAAATACAATTTTGAAACGGTGAATGGCCGACTTTCTCTGAATATCTTGCTCATCATTAATTATTTCATTATCGATCTATTATTGGGGTATTGTAATTTTCTCATACGCATTTGCAAGCATATTCACATCTGCGTCTCCATCTGTTCTCTTACCTAATATACTCCATAATCAACAATTTTCGCAAAACTGAAATCGCAATAGTGTCTTATAACTGTATTATTATCGAGTTCTTCTTTAATTGCAGCAATATCCTCTGTAAGGAATCACAGTAGAGTTTGCAACTATTATATATTTGCAGGTGCATTTCTTCATTTAATTGTAAGGATATCCGCAACAATAAAAGTATATTCGCAGAATAGTCTATAATTGTATTAGCAAATATGGTATGTTTCTTTATTTAATTGCATCAACATTCCCATCAAATTTCGCAATGAAAATCGTAGCAAAATCTGTAACTGTATCGGTACATCCTTTCTTTCTTTTAATCACGACAGCATCCGCAATAACTTTCGAAACAGAGATCGCAGCAAAATCCACAACTTTATCAGCAGAAACTTTTTTCTTTTAATTACTACAGTATCAACTTCTAATAACGGAAATCTGCAGATCAGTAAGGTCTGCAACTGCATTTACAGTAGTTGTTCTCATTGCGATTGTAGCAGTGACATCTATAACAATTTATTTTGGTATTTCCAACGATACTACAGCAGCTCCTTTTGTCACGACTAATAATTGATCCATAAACTGTGTTTGCAATCACATCTTTTATTCTTGAACAAAATGTATGCCTAAATTTTTAACATACATAACAGTAGCTCTGTTGAAATCCTAGACTATGTATGCCTAAATTTTTAACATACATAATAGTAGCTCTGTTGAAGCCCTAGACTAGTGAATCGTTCATTTTAGAAAAGCTTATTTCAAAAGCTTTTACCATCTATTTTAAATATATTTTGCAGAAAGGCTTTATTTTTAGCCACTGAAATAGCATTAGGATACTGTTTCATTTAAGAAAGAGCTTCATTCATTGAAAAGAGCTTTATTTTTTAAATTGAGCAAAATATTTTCTCATATTTTCCAAAACAAAGATTTTATAGTAGCATCTTTAAAGCGATTGAATCAATTACTGACTAAATCCGCGGCCTCCTTTTTAACGAGCTCCTCACAGCAGCATGTTAAACGATCAGAAGGAACACGAAGTAAACCATCATCATCTCAACAGCCACTTTGAAGTTCCTCCGATGTCAGCTGTCGAGAGAAATACCACTGTTTCCCATCCAAGTCTCCGCGAGTATAAAATGCTTCGCGGATACTTTTGACTTGCGTGATCTCCGTTATGAGGCATTTGCCAAGGTAACTGATCCGAATGTAGAGCGAAATTGTGGCAGCGGTATTCCGGAAGTTCTCGTCTAACAAAGTGTACGTTCCCATTATAGACCTAAAATAACGTACACACCGTGTTATTAAACTTCTAGGATTACACAGGACGTCCCTCACTAGTGTATTTTCCTTGAAAGAAAATGGTACTTCCTTCCAAGGAAGTAGTTTTTTACGGATTTCCTAGTCAATCGCTCAGACATTTTTTTTTTTTTAGAACGCCTGATACTCTAACGTATTATTTGTAAAAGTAATATTGCATATATAACGCTACAAAAGAATATAATAAATGAAATAGTAATATATTTTAACGAGAGCAACACATTTATAATGTTAACTCTTTCTTGATAATCAATTTCTGATAAATATCCCAAAGCAATCGCGATCAGACAGTACGTGCTCGAAAAGTGCTTTCGAAGTCAAAAGTCTCTCCCATATCAACAATCAGTGGTTTCTCGATTTTCGGTGTTATCACCTCGAAATAATCTGTCGTTTATAGAAATCCGATAAGTGTTCCGTCAATTCGTTTCGCTCGCGAATCTGTTTGGCGATGCTGTTCAGCAAATTATCAACCGATATAGCGACGAAGCCGATTTTCTGGCGCGAAATCATTTCAAAATCCTTGCACACTTGTTTCCGAACGTATAACTGGACATCAACGCCGTCCACTTTTTTCTCGAAGAAATCCGTCGGCACAGAAAAGACAACGGAGCTGCCACCATAAAATTTTTCATTCTCATAATTGGATCCTTGATAAGGACGAAAATCACGTCGATTTGGCGACAGCGATATCCAATCGTTATCCAGCATGCGAAACATGACGATTGTCTTCTTCAGGATAACTTTGTCAAAGTCCGTAGTCCAAGGGACAAACAACTGTTGTCGCAATCACGAATAATTAATATTTGAATAATTTATAGAAATTACAAATAATTATTAGAAATTGTTGATAACAATAATTAATTACTTTAGACATAAATATTTCATATTGAAACAAAAATATAGAAATGGATTTAGGTCTTAAATTAAGTCCTGAAGATTAACTGTTGCATATCCCAGAATTTCTGTTGAAATTTTTGACAATGGATGGATTTCCATGGATGTATATACAATATAATATAAATCATATATGTATATATATATATATATATATATATATACCTAAATTATATTGATACACAAAAATTTGCTTACGTTTTCCACACCAATCTCTAACATCATTAAATGCAAATCGTGCGAAAGAATGAACGATGACATTGCTCAGGAGTTTATATTAATATATATCGCAATGTTATTCGACTTGACATAAATTTATGTCAGTGACATAAATTTTATATAGTTTTTGTTAATAATATACTGGTTATAATTCATTTTTCGGCATGTGTCATATTTTTTACAATTATAATATGTAATTTATAGGTTCGGATGCTATACGCATCCGAAAATCAAAAGAAATTGACGCTTGTTTCACATCTCGAATGTACATCGATGTATATCGCTCGAAATCGAAAATTTAATCTGCTATTTTAAAACCTATCTACTCATATAAGAGAAAAATGAAATATATAAATAACTTGACTAATATCAAAAATACATCACAAATTAAATTTTGTTAAATAACAGAGAACAATTTTATATCTCAATCAGAGTTTTTTTATAGCAAAAATCAAATTTTATAATTTAAAGAAAAAATTTTATAATTTACTATAAAATTAAATTTCAAACTTTAACAATATTAAAGTAATTTAATTCATAATATTTATTGCTGTTTAAATTTATTTAAAATTATTTAAAAAATATAATCATTTATATTTTAATCTTAAATTTTTTAATTATTCCGAAATTTGTTGATGTAACATTTGTATATATATTTGTTATTTTTTTAAGAGAAAAATCAATTCCATATTAATCACAGAATTAACTATTAAGCGTTAATGCGATAGTGGCACATAAAACATATTACATTACGCTCAAGAAAGTTGTTCAAAAGTTACTTGCTGTTTCCTTGCAAACTCCCATGTAGCAAGAAATTGGATTTAACGAAAGAAAGGCCAATCCCGTTGAGATTCATTAAACCAACGTTTCACTACGAAACTTGCATCATTAGTAATTCGCAAAAGAATGGAAACAGACTTATACATTCATAGTTGCCAAATCAGCCAAACTGTAATCAATGTCGCAATATTGTAGACCAAAATGTCAGATTGTCCTCCCACAGAATTGTTAAATTTCTTCCTTCTTAGACAGATAAAGGAAAAGTTTTTGTAACTTGTAAAGAATAGTTTTTGTAAGTTTATGGACTTTATCAAAAGATTTCATATTCTATGTTACTTGCTTTTTAGTATGCAACGTTCTATACTCGATATTATATAAAAATGTCTCTCATATCATTTTATGTATTTTACAAGAATGTTATTTTAAAATATTTCACATTTTATGTACAAGTATAGAAAACGCTCATAGAAAACGCTCCATTAATTATATCCAAACTTTCTTTTCTCTTGATAAAAAAGTTATTAGTAGTAATTTTAATAATTTTCAAAACATTAATTTAGAATAATCACGATCTTTCAAGAGAGATAATATAGTAGACTGTATTAAAGAAAATTTTTTGGTTTCAGCTGCATTCTTTAGATTATAAAAAAGTAAGTACATAGCATCGACATTTGTGGAAAACAGAAAGAAGAAAATGAAAATGAATAAAAAAAATAACAAAGTTTTAACTTAATTAAGTCCTTACTTAATGAAAGAAATGTTTTATCAAATGAATTGGTTTTATAAACAGATAATAAAATAAACAGATAATAAAATAACTATAATTACATAATTTTTAAAAGCTATTTTTTAGAAATTTACGAAAATTAATTACAAATATGAAATATTATTTTTGTAAAAATTACGAGATAATGTCTAAAAAAAAGTTAAAGACTATTAAATGCATACAATTTATTTTTGTATCTGTATATAAAATATTATTTAAAATGTATCTAAATATATAAGATTCGAGAATAAAGAACGTCAATTAACTACGTTTCTAACTACATAGGTCAAGATATGTCATATGCGATAGACAATAACATTCATACACATATCTATCAGTAATAATTTTATCATAGCGTAATATATAATTACTCAGCATATAATTAATCATGTTTCATGTTTTCATATTAATTGTACGTAATAGAAAGATATTAATTATCATCTGTTATTTGGTCTGGTTTCTCTGGACATCTGATTTCTCTAGAATTATAATTTTCAGCACAAGTATAATATTGCAATTTGAAATTAGCTCCGTCTTCATTTTCCGTATATCTCTTAATTTCAAACATAATTTTGCGAGGATTCAACAAAATCAAACATCACGAGCTACATCTCTGCGCCGTAAATAGTGACTTACGCCATAACATCGGCTTCTATTGCTCTACTCTATCGATGTCTCTATAAATTCTTTATTTTTCAAAACTTTACGTGAGCGCTATATTTCCTGTAAACATAAATCGCGAAAGGTTTGGAAGTTATACTTTGACTATGATATGTGAGGTTAAAACTCTCGTAAAATAAGAAGATTCGGATAAAAACATCAATTCCATTTAACACAAAAATATAAAATGATATAACAGACTATAAATATTATATATAGTTGATTGTTAAATATTATTTACGAATTGTTGCACTCTTGCGGTAGTATTAGTACTATAAAGCAAAATTTTCACCCTACTGTAAATTCATACAACATAATTTAACACGTAATAGTACTGTTGTATTACACAACGGAAACTTGCAATGTCCAAACTTCAGAAATACAACTGTACTATACAGAAACAAGCAACTAATTAGAATCGCTAATTTCAACATTAATAATGATAAGACCAAGTAATCAAAAAGTTCGTTTGTTATTTTAAATACTTATCAATGTAAATACATATAGGAAGAAAAAAGAATAAATTTTTTGATAAATCTAAAAAATCCAGAAAGACACATTTATATAAGACTACGTAAGCTAGACATTTCTTGGTGAATAACCTATTATATGTAAAATAATAGGGAGAAACTCGAAAGATGTTACATGTTAAAAAAAGAAGATATATATATATATATATATCTATATATTTTAGATGTATATAGAAAATATACAAGGTGTCTTAAAACCATCGGATTTCTTTTCATCGGAATTCTTTGAAATATTGTAAAACAAAAATCTTATTGTTACTTATGAAAATATAAAGGTTACAATAGTTTTTAAATTAATAGAGATTAAAGTCGTATTGAATCATAAAGACATTTCACGCGCTTAGGCATGACAAGTGGTAAAAGTGACTAGAATCCGCTCTTAAAAGGAAAATCCGATGATTTTGAAACATACCCAGTGTGTATATGTGTATGAGTGTATTTGTGTGTATATTATAAAAAAAGACGTGGATGTTCACAGTATACCATCATAAAAGCGCCAAGATACACAAGGAGAGCATATAAACCTTACGTAGAGCTTAATCTTTAAAGGTGTATTAAGCCGATATTTTTTTTTCCTATTTTTTCTTATTGTAAAACTCGCATCAGCGGAAGTTCACAGAGGAATGGAAATGGGACATCGCACGCGACGTCATCCATGCCACCCTCTTTCATTAGGGCACCACAGTGCTGTTTGCCGCCTCCATTGTCGGGTTGTCCGCCCCACTTATCGCTCCACCTGGTATAACCGGTTTTTGCCAACGAATCACCCAACACCGTAACCCATTCTCCTTCTACATAAAGATCGTGTATACCTAAAAAAGCCTCGTCGGGATAAGCTGCGCCCTTGATTGGTCCAGAGCGATTAAATATGTCCAGTAGTATCTGAAAAAAGATCAACAGATTGCATAGCATGTAACATTAATTTTCGATGATACGGTTACGCGTCCTTATAATCGGATGTTATTCATATTTTTCGATTATCTCACAAATATATTTGATTAAAGAAAATCAAAATCATACGAATCATTTATTGTGTATTACATAATCAATGTTAAATACTTAAGTATATAATTGGATTAGCAACTCACATGCTCCTCAGCAATAGAATTGATGATGGCGAGGTGACCACCCTCCTCATTACAGAACTTCCTCGCATCGTTCCACGTGGCGGCTCTTGTGTGCAACTTATGTGCGCCGATACCTACTGCGTAATGATAATCGTCTCTCATTGGAGCACCGTGCATGGCCACGTTGCACGAACACATCATGCCATGCAACATTACATTTTGAGTGTAGAATTGCTCGAGACGTTGCCGGCTCTGTTGCGTCATCCAGTCCGATTGTCCGGGGATCGTCGAGCTATTGACCGATGTCAAGCACGGGCAGGCGGATTCCGGATTATTGATGCTCGCGGCCGCGTCCTGTGCGCCGCCGTTCAGATTCGCGGCGACGGCGGAGGTCTGTGGGAAGTCGTATCCTCTCGTTGTTGCAGCCGAGACAAACGGCTCCTCGAGAACACCAAGCAGCAACATAATGCAACCGACGAATAAGAAGTACACCATCATTCTTCCCGTGAATTCGTTGCTCTTCGAAGATTAGCTTTGCAAAGTACTCCGCTGAGATCTGCGACTGAACAATCGTCAAGTTTGCAGACAAAATAGAGATTCTCTTTTAAAAAGATGAGAAGATTGGAAACTATTTGTAATTAATAATGATAGGGATTTATAATTAATGAGAAATATATTATGTATGTACGAATTATTTCGAATTTCGAAGGAAAGTATATAGTTCCAAATCACAGTTTCAAAATTAATTCATATATCTATATTATAAATATTTCTTCAAGCAATCTATTGAAAAAAATAGAGATTTGTTCTTGATATAACAAAGGAAAAATGTCATAAACTGTTTGATGATAATAAAAATACGATACGAGAGAAATTAAATACCTCGATAATATGAATCTTATGACATATGATAAATAAATTTAATTGCAGGATAAATTGTATGATAAATTTTGAAGAATTATTATATGAAAAATTATATATATGTATACATGAATGTTAATACCTTGTAATAAAAAAATTATATATATATATAGACACACACACACACACACACACACACACACACACACACACACACACACACACACACACACAATATTCACAAAAATCTTAAAATAAAATTCGAAAGAAAATGAAAAATTCACTTCAAATCACAAATTTTTCTGGCTAATATTCGTTCTTGAAAACTGTACCAAGAAACATATGCGTACCAAACCAAGATCAAAGAAGAACTGAGGCTTCCTTGTATTGTCAGCACGCCCCTATGTTTCTAACCAACTTCTCGGCATACCAAGACAAGCTAAATGACCCTCCCAAAAGACTGCAGTGTTCTATCATCAGCAATCGTTCAAGGACCGGACAGCAGTGGCGCGCAAATGATGACCTTCTGCTTCACATCTGTTTATAAGACCAAACTAATTTGGAAAGTTGAGAAGATTCTACGTTCTTTCAGTTAAAAAATATTCCTTAGCATATTCTAAATAAGAAAATGAATTAAGTGTCAGGAATGATTTGAGAAAGTCATTTAAAATAAAACCGAATTGACTATTAAACAAAATTTTAGTTTATTTAGTTTATTTCTTTCTTTTTTAACTCGTATTTTTTTCGAAGAAGGACAATATTTTAAATAGTTAAAAATATTTTAAGATTTATATATATATGAGTGTGTATATTTGCATGATTATTTGAAACTATCATGTATTTTATATATTAAAAAAACTACTGTTCTGTTCAAGCGAATGATAAAACATTTTTCTCATCTTGTCTCTTATTTCAAAAAATATTATATATATTAGAATTTATTTATGCTTACTATACGATCATATAAAACTAATCCAATATATCTGTTAAAATGACATATTAATATGCAACAATTTTCATTAATACTAAAGTTTTTGTAAATAATTTAAGGATGAGTCATTTTTAAGAATAATTCATTATTTTACGATAATAAAAAAATATCTGTCGAATTACAATGGTGTTTCATATTCAGTGTATGCCCACCACGTTTTGTATCGCGGTGACTGTGTTTTCACATCTCAGTGAAAATCGTATGCGCTTGCATACGATATCTTACAATTCGTATACAAGTGCCATTTTTAACGGTAAATTTCCGAGTGCCATATAAAATATAGACCAGCCAAGCGCTCGAAGTTAATCGGAAGATTTAAGATGGGCCAACCTCTATCGTGTAAACGTCTCCGGAATATAGCACTGTAAATTTTCAGGCATACAAAATCGCAGTGATTTCTTTTCCCTTTCCCTCTCTTTTCTTTTCGTAGCATACATATATATCGGAAGAGTTGGTAGTCTCAATGGATTAGAAGAATATAAATTACGAACGGTTAGATAATTGGAAAAAGTATAACTTCCTCGCGGTATTAAACGGGATTGTATTCCGGACAGGGGAACAATGTGCCACTGTAGCACAGTATGAAATTTGCCTTTATCTATAGAGAAACGAAAATATTTTATACATTTTGTACCCAAATGATACGATATTCTATATTTTTCTTTTGATTTCTTATAATTATTTAAATATATTAATTTAAAATTCAAATTTGTTAAATTCCAAGAAAATATATATTTTTATGTACTTATATAAAAATTTTGAACACTAAAAACAAAAGGTAATTTTTTATTATAATACAAAAGTGTCTACTGCTATTAATAGAGATTGTCACGTTTAAAAATAAAAAAGAAATCTTATTTAATCTAGTATTAATTTAAATAAAATTTAATTTATATAATAACTGTACATAATCATTTAATAGATACGTAGAATTAATGATCATGTCTGCATACAACGAGCTAAAATAAAAATATTTTTATTTATAATAAATATATTTTTATCTTCCTTGTTCAAATTAATCAAAGTAGTGAATTTTATCTCTAACATCTGTCGAAAAAGAATTCTGTCGACAGCTGAGTAATCCATGTCATATTCAATTATATGTATCTTTATTATCTACATTCGTAGGATATTCTTCTAAGAAACAATAACAATAAAGCAAATGATATAAAAGAGTAAACCTGATACCGATCTGATGTAATTTTTGATATATTTTTCAGATGCGACTAAAGCCCTGCCTCGTAACCTTCTATCTCCTGTTACTTTCGATCGTCTCAACTTATATTGTCCCTGCACTAGGTTCTGATATACTTCGTTACAAGGTAAGCTGTGTATACATTTATCAACATTAAGTATTGTGTACTTTCATTAAACCGCAATATTTTGCTGTTTTATTGTTTACATTTATTAAATGAAATTATATATGATTTATCTAAAATAAGGTTATAAGAAACACAATCAATACTAAAAAAAATGCCTACTACAGTCGAAGCTGGATCTTCATTGCTTTATAAGCATTGCTGAAATAATTCAATCTTGAATTACTAATATACACTATATGTACTTGCAAGGTTATAAGATAGGTTATAAGATGTGATTATGTTTCATATATGCATTTTTATTCATTTATAGCAGATTTTTTTTTAATTAAAATTATCTTAAATTAAATCTTGATAAAAAGATTGAAGTTTTGAGCGATTTTTAGATCAGAAAGCAATTCAGTAATCGAAATTAACAAAACTTTTTCGCATCCACATCTTCAAACTTAAATTGAACATAATTGCTCCAATTAGTTTTAATTAACTTTCTTGCCTTGCTGCATCCTTATAATCGATTTTTAATAATCCTCTCTTTAACCAAAGAGTACAATGAACAAAGTAAATCTTAACTAAGAAGGAATAATTAATGCTATGTTTAAACATTACTTATGTTTAAACTGAAATAAATTCACATAAACGAAATTGGACGGAAGATTAATGGTTGAAATTAGGTTTCCTCTGAAAAGCTTTTCAGCGCTCATTTCAATTTCAAGTCGCGATACAACTTATCGCCCGATTATACAAATCCTTCACGTCTTCGCTCGTATCCTTTCGTCGTATTATCTTTCTTTCTCTTGTTCACGAACATTATTACTCGTATAAGCCTTCATCTGAAAGCTGATGACCGTTAGATGAGTACTCTCCTTACAATAGATCTCTTTGGCTCCGCTCCAAAGTACAGACTTCTCGCGTAACTCTCATCATCCGATAGTGGCTATAATCCGCTCCCCTGTTCCTGGTATCTATGGACATTTATCTGTGTACATTGACATTGCGCCGTATTTACCTGAGTGAGATCGACCGTCGGTGTACTCGACAGAGACTGTGACTCGATCCGGAAACCACTGAGTCCGTGTAACCATCCTTTATTTCCTCGCACTCGACTCACACTCGACTTCCGGGAACTTGAAGTGATTCAAATCGTTGACAACGAAATAATTCAAGAGACGCTTTAAATATTTTGAAGTCTTCAAAGACCATAAAGAATGCGATGCAACTTGCTAAAGATAATCGACTTGAGATTCCTCAACTGCCAATTGTAATGAGATTATGTCGTTAAAAAAATTATCTCGTTGAATGACATCTTGACGTAATATCTTTGATATAGGATATATTCATCATTTTCAGCGCTCGAGACATCGTTATTTTACGGTGGACAACAATGGCGTGTCGCTGGGCACCGAGAGTCCTCCATCCACCACTCCAACCTCGACGGACGACGAATCCGCAGACTCGGAGAACCGGCACATCCACAAGAGTGCGTAACCGTTAAATCCCCTGTCTACATATATATATATATATATATATATGTCAATTAGTAATTCGTATGTCGTTGCGCCGTTCAGGAAGTTTAATTAAACTGTGTATCTCCGGTCACAATTCGCCGGGATCGTACGCGTTTACCTCGTGCAGTCATTAAACCAGTCCGTACGCCGCTAAAATTGTATAAAACACCACTCCTACAATCAACAAGATCGCAATGACGTAAAAAAACGCGCACATAGCTACGAAGCTGCGAAAATTGTTCGCATCGCAATGCGAATAAAAGAAGGGTGATACGAGAGCAACATGATTGGAACATGCCAGAAGAATTCTTTTCATGTTGTATCATTTGTATTATATGCACAATACCTTTCTTTTTAACATATGTGTGCGCGCGCGCGCGCGCGCGTGTGTGTGTGTGTGTGTGTGTGTGTGTGTGTGTGTGTGTGTGTGTGTGTGTGTGTGTGATAAAAGTACAGCCTACAATTAGTAGATATTTTTTATACATTAATATTTCACTTTATATTATATTCTATATTATATTCACTTTATATTATATTCAGATTAAATTTTCATACTGCTTGCAAAAGTGTATTTTGAAATCAAATCACCCGTTATTTTAATATGTCCATTTTATTGACTCTGCGATAATAAAACTGTCGCAAATCGTAATATGAAAAGAGAATATTGGGGATGGAAAAAAGGAGAAATATTTCTCCCGAAATGATTCGGCAGTTATAGCTATAGTAGTATTCTAAGGTTGCGATCTAACAGAACAGGATTGCGTAGAGTGATTTATTGCAACAAGATAGAACGGTCGCATTACCTAGGATGATCGGCAATTTTATCGTGAATGGACGCGTATATCCGCGGCGCAAGGTATTCCGTTTTCGCACATATAAGATCGCGCCATCAATCGCGCGCGTTTGTAACATACAGCTGACGGGAAACATTCGCGTGCCAGCCGCATATTCAAGGGTTGCGATCCCGATACGCAAACATATCTCGTAGAGCATTTCGCGGGGGGGGGGGGGTTAGCAGGGACGTTCGAAAAGATGCGATATTTTTCGCTCTTTCACAGACGATGATCTATGCCTGGTAAAGTATTGCGGTGTGGGAAGAGAGTGCCAAGTCTCCGCGGACGGTGAGGAGCTCGTCGCTGCGTGCGTCTGCATTCATAAATGCGCGCGGAGGCATCGACCGGTCTGTGCAAGCAATGGCAGGGTATACGTCAATCACTGCGAGATGCATCGCGCGGCCTGCAACGCCGATACTCCATTAAACACCCGAAGACTCTCTAGATGCCTCAGCAATGGTGAGCACGTGCTCGACAATATATAGCTGTTTTCCAGGAAGAGAAACAACACAGCATTGAAAATTGTTTCATCTTTGTTTAACATTGACAAATAACTAGGATGTAATGATTCATTGTGTCACACTGTGTCATCTGTGTCTCTTGAAAAGCATCCTATGTCTCTATCTTGCATAGTACAGAAAGCTTACGCACACTTAGAGGAAATATCTCGGAACGAAATATATGCATTGCATTATACATATGTATTTTATTTCTGATTTTAATCGATAAACTGATATTCATCATAAAAATTTAGAAAGACATAGATTTTTATTATTGATAACTTGATTTCATATATATTTTCTGACATCACATAGTATTAAAGAATTAACCGTTTTGAATAAGTTAGTTATTTTTGTAATAAAAATTTGTATCTTTCGGAATTTTTAATTAAATATTAATGATGAATATAAATATGAAAGGTAAAACAAGATTTTCCATTGGCTTAAAATCAATTCTTGTATTTTAGATTTTAATGAAATAGAGACGGAAATAGAAGAACACTAGAGTTTATCGGCCCCGCGGCGTGCACTGAACTCTATCTATATTTAATTTTAATTATCCATATCTAGCTAATTATTAGATTTAATTTTATTTAATTATCCAGCAAAGATTATAAAAAACCAAGCTTATTAATAGCAATTGAATAAAATAAATCAATTAATATATTATTTCAATTATATTTTCAGATTTTAATTTTATAAATTATTAACCCAATTGGAATTTTATTAGAGACAGAATATGTCACTACATTATGAAGAAATATAAGTAATCGTGTGACTTTTTAATCTACTAATATAACTTTTTAACTAGTCATCAGTAAATTAAGTTTATAAGCATAACAGCGTATAAATCTCATAGAACATCAAATAAAGATTATTCAAATCTTTGCCGATACTTTTAACTTTAATTCATTGTTTACACTAAAAGAAAGAGAAACCACGAGCGGACTAACAAAACTTTGGTTTCATTATGAACTCAATAATAACTTAAAAGTTTTCTATTAATTTATAGCAGCCGCGTAGCAGTCTAGTTTGTTAAGAGTTGTAACGATAAGAAAAAAAAAAAGAGATGTCGTTATATGGAAACTTGAAGTTTATAATGGAATGTTCCATCATTTCCAGGTAATTACAGCGCACAGGCACGAAAGGATTTCTTTGCGTACCATGCCTACACCAAAGGCAAGAATATCGCTAAGTACGCTAAGTCCAAGAATAAGACGAAGCATCCGGTGAGCAAATCGTTCCTACGAAAGAACGGTCACGATATCGAGAAGTGTTCAGCACAGGAATACGAGATTATGAAAGTATGTTATTGATTTTATTTTATTCCACGATACAATAATTTCCGACTTAAAACGTAAGAAAGTTTAATGAGGGTTTCTCGACGAAAAGCGTCCCTCTTCTTAGCGTATCTTCTTGAGTTGCAAATAGATGACTATATTTATCATTAATATTCTCTGACTATTCAGATATAGCTATATTCAGATATAGCTTTAATAAAAAAAATTTAATAAAAAAAATTAGGGTATATGAAATAAATTTGAATTTATTATTTACGATACGCGAATAACACTCCATTTTTCTTTCACTCTCTCATCAAATAATGATTATTTTAAAATATAATTTTTTTAAATATTGTAATTTATATGGTTTTTCAATTATGATTTATTTACATATATGTACAAAATTCAACATGTATAAATGGAGATTTCTTCATATAAAATACAAACAAATTATATATGAAAGTATATATGTCAGTTAAGAATATCTTCTTTAATTTATTTATAATTTTTTGCAGTAATACTTTATAACTTATAAAAAATTATTGAAACGTAATCAGACTATACTATATTGATTTATTATGTTTATCCAGACCATACTATATTTATTTATTCTGTTTATCCATCGTAGGACAACTTACTTCTATACAGTCACGCCAGACTAATGGCCGAGGATAATCACAGTAAAGAGTATTTGGTCAGCATCATGTTTTCTCACTACGACAGAAACAATGACGGTAATTTGGAGCGGGAAGAGCTCTTGCAGGTGATTTAACATTGAATATACTTTTCTTCGTGTAGTATTTCTTCATTAACGTTTTCTCTCAAGTTTAACTTAAACTGAAGGAGAAGTACTTGCGATAAGATTTATTTGATGGCCATTATTTTAACGGCAGTAACACGATTTTTCCATTGCTCGAGCGTCTAGCGAATAATACGCTTAAACTCTTTCGAACATTCAGATCGCCAAAGAAGAAAACATGGAAGAACTGTGTGCAGGATGCAATTTGAGCCACATGATCAGTTACGATGACACCGATGGTGATGGCAAACTGAATGTTAACGAGTTCTACATGGCCTTTAGCAAGCTTTATAGTAAGCATCATTTGTGATTCATTTGTTATCATGAGATCTTTTACAAGTCGATGACAAAGATAAATTATATAATTATGTTAATAAAATGTATTCGAATTAATTTAATTTTAAACTAATTTCTTGAATTTAAAACAAATTCTTTCAATACAAATATTTGTTCTCGAAAATTATTCTATTATATTATTACTATTCTGACAATTTCGTAAGACAAATAATGTTAGTTACAATTTAACGTAGTGATTAACTATTTTCAAATCATTTTCTTATGAAAATCCATATCAACGTTCTCAATGCAGAACGCATTGTCCATGGACAATGGTGTCACCATAAATTGTCAGACTGCACACGTGACCGGTACAGTGCCATCGCGCATATATAAACGACCTCGACGAATTATTATGCAAAGTTTGTACGATGGACGATCGTCCATTCAATTTGGTCAAAGTATAACGTACACATAATATATACGAGGATGGTTCTGATCTATGCAGGTGTATCGGTGGTATCATTGGATAAATCCCTCGAAGTGAATCACATATCTGCACGAGTCGGGGACAACGTTGAGATTAAGTGCGACGTCACCGGAACACCACCTCCGCCTTTGGTCTGGCGCCGTTACGGCACGGACGTGGAAACCCTCAGCGAACCGGAGGTATTCCACTCGAACGAAATAATTCGATCTCTATCCTTCGTCGTTAGCCTTGTAAATACCATAATATTGTCTATACATCAGACTACTATTTCAATTAACGTACAAATATATATATATATATATTTCTTCACTTTTTCTTTTTATAATATTCATTTTGTTGAGAAAAATTTATTTTCTTTTATATTTCATTAAATTTTTACGAATGGGGATCGAAGATAAAGACTTTTTATCGCTTTTTTAAGTGAGCAATAATTAAAAAAATTCATTTAAGTACTGACGAATTAATATTATCCTCATTCTAAACTAAGTAATAAAAAAGCATACGCTACGAGAGAATTAAAGCAATGCAAACATACACTTTGTAGATTCGCGTTCTCAACGACGGTAGTCTTTATCTGACAAACGTGCAGTTGGAACATGCTGGTAATTACACATGCCACGCTCTTAGGAACCAGGACGTGGTGCAAACTCACATGCTCACCATATATAGTAAGTATATCTATGCTTCAAACGGAATAATATAAATTACGGTAAGATTTGGATTAAATAAATTTTGACCCTGCTTGGAAAACGAAAAATTTTTCATTTACAAATTATATAATTGATTATATGTATAATTAAAATTTCAACTATTATTATATAATATTATATAATAATTTATGTGTATCAGGATTAATTATTTCTTTATATATTCCAAACTTATTATGTATTTTAAATTTACCAAAGTCATTCCTTTTATCTACAAATTGTTTAACAAATTTGAATTAAATTTATTTTTCACAAAAACATTAACATAAATAAAAAATGAATAATTTTTACAAATATATATCATAAAGATGTATTTTTTTCTTCAGTTATTATCAAATATATTAAAAAGTTGGAGAAAATATAATTTTAAAACATAATAAAATACATATCAACAAATTAAAAAAAATAAAAGCACGTTAAAAAATAATCGCGGATAATATCTCTTAGCTGTACCCGAGGTCAGGGTGACACCACAATTCCAATCCAAACGACCAAAGGGAACGGCGAAGATGAGATGCCACGTGATAGGTGAGCCTCTCCCTCGTGTACGATGGTTGAAGAACGACAAACCCCTGAGCGAGGATCAGCCAGACAAGTACGAAGTGATCGGGAACGGTACTAAATTGCTAATCAGGAAGGTCGATTATGCCGACACTGGGGCTTACATGTGTGAAGCGACCAGCGCTGGGGGACTAACGAGAGACATCAGCAGTTTAGTGATTCAGGAGCAACCTACACCGAGTAAGTAAAGGGCAACTTCTTGCTGTGAGACGAGAATTCATAGTATTAAACCATTATACAAATATGTTTAATTAAGAAAATATTATTTTTAATATAATAGGGAGATATTTTATTATTTGCATATCATTAGCATTAATTAGTTGTAACTTTAAGTACTATCATAATTTTATTCATTATATTATTGTGTCTTTAATATTGAAATGTTGTATCCAGTTGCGACGGATGAAGAACGCAGATTCTTATCTTTTCATGAGTGGGGTATTTTAGTATATGAGCCATCTACGTGTCACGCGTTACACGAAATTCATTCCACAGACATTATACCTGGTACTCAGGTGCGAGTTAAAAAAATATTATATTTCTTCTTTTTTTCTATTCTTTTCTTTCTTAATGATCTTACCATCGTATTCTTTATACATTTTTAGGAATACGTCTGCGGACCTAAAAATGTTCCGTGTTCTTGGGGCCGTGCTATTAATGTTGCTGATAGATATGTATACGTTAGTCAACCGGATAAAAACCGCATACTTGTGATCAGCGAAGTACAGATGATGATAATTGATGTACATATTGTTTTATCTTTCATTATAAAATCGAAAATATTTAGAATACTATAAATAATTTCAATTAATTTTAGAATATTATAAATGATTTTAAATAATTTCAATAAATTTCTCAGGTTGTGGCTACAGATAAAAATCCGGTGGATTTATGGTACGTACAAAATCTTGACTATGTCTGGGTATTAAACTGGAGAAGTGAAATAGATGTCGGTATCAAAACCGTGCAAATAATCAAGGAAGCTGCTCAACGAAAAAAACATCATACAATGCGACCAGAACCTATTGATGCACAATTCGATCTCGTGAAAGGCCTGTATATTCCACAGCAGCGAGTATGTTTATCATCTTTCTTTTTCGATATCGCAAACTATACAACCTTAAAACTAAAAATCTTTTGATCTATATGTTATTTAATCAATTTCGCTTATATTATCAATCATTACAAAAAAATTATATGAGTAATTATATTATCTATATTACTTTTGAAAAATTTTAAAAACTTTTATTTCTTAGGATACAAAACACATATTCAAATACGGCTATGTGACCCATACGAATCAGCATGGAATGTACAAGCTCGATCTGATCAACATGAGATATACTCGTACCGTAAACTTGGCCAGCTATAACTGCGTACCAACAAGCATGGAGTTCTCCGATCTTTGTAATATATTTCTCATTATTTCGGTATTTTTAAAATTTTTTAATTTTTAAAATTTTTGTTTAGTCACGTAACTTTAAATTCTCTTTTCAACTTCCTATTCAGCCAGAATGTAATAAAATTTGATTTTCAGACGGTTTTGTGATACTGGAATGCGAAGAGCCAATCACTGGTCGACCAACTGGTCAAGTACTATTAGACTATCTTACTGACAGCGTTCTCGCTCATAAACCGAGCATCCTGGGAAAACCAGCGATTTCTCCTGATTCCAGATATCTGGTTACTCTCGACAAACAAAATACTGGTGTCACTCTCGTGGTGCAGGAGATATTACGTAATATATGTTTTATATATATTGGGTTGTCCGGAAAGTTCGTGCCGCAAAAGATTTAAATTTAATAAATGAAATTAAAAATCTAAATCTTCTGCGTTTCAATTTTTCCTTCAAAATCGGCACGAACTTTCCGGACAATCCAATATATATATACACTTCACTTTTTTTGCATTTTCACTATAAAAATATAAAATAAGATACTTTCAAATATATATGCTAA
>Ga0157364_1001599_pt1 | contig 19590 bp, 11 predicted proteins | sample AttsexASBM2_FD_111476 | JGI IMG/M metagenome (GOLD analysis project Ga0157364, IMG submission 111476) | Fungus gardens microbial communities from leaf cutter ant in Ribeirão Preto, State of São Paulo, Brazil - Atta sexdens ASBM2 | ecosystem: Host-associated > Fungi > Mycelium > Unclassified ...
CAGAATTTTGACACATTAGAATGAGCCTGCTATTATATAGAGTAGTTATCACCTTCAAAAATCTCCATCTCATTCTCTTAGGATTATCTAGGGATTTGAAGTATCTTATTATTACCCTAACAAAGACTCAGTAACAAGTTAAAAGATGAATCTTATATAGGATTTACACAAGGAAACTTGATAGAGTTTCTAGTACAAAGTATTTATCTTATATATACTAGGTTAATAACCTGTACTATACAAAATCTAACCTATCCCAAAGACCATATTGTTATAACTCAAAACCCTTAGAGTTGGATTATGAGGTAACCTTGTATTTGGTAACATAAGAGCACTCGATAGAGAACTCTATACAGGATTTGTCTATCTTATATATGAAAAGTGTCTAGTCTGTGCTAAGTCTTTCTAGCCTACCCTAAACTACCATATGTACACCTCAAGGCCGATATATGTTATACCTGATGTACGACATTATTCTTCTATGTGTCTCCTCTTGTGTTTATGGGTTTACTCCTAACCCTAGGTGATAAAAATGGAAAAAAGGAAAATAAATCGAAAATAAAATAGAAATGAGAAAGAAAAATGAAAAGAAACTAAGTCCACTTTTCTTAATCCTAACACATGTTATATATAAGATCAACATGTGACAAACATATTATATTATTCTAGAACTTTCCATATTCTTTTGTATGACACATAATTGTATAATCATGATATGTGTGACAGTTTTGTGATAGTCACACTATACCTAACTCTAAGTTTAAAAAAGAAAATAAATAAAAATAAAAATGAGAAAGAAAAATAAAATAAAATAAGTCTATTGTTTTTAACTCTGATATTATTCTGTGTATACTAAAGTTCTTGGAATGGAGTTTATAATTTTATATATTATAAAAAAACATGTATTTAGTTATGAAGCAATTGAACATGAAATAGAACTAAGTAAATCTGTACTGGAAGAGTATAAAAAGACTAAAAAGAAGATATCTTCTTCTGCAAATGTTTTGAGTGAATTAGATGTTAGAAAAGTATTATTTGTGATAGAGTTGAATATGTTAGATAGGTTCATATGAATATGTGTTTGACCCTATTTTGTATTGAGACTGATAGTTTAGACTTTACTATAGAAGCAGTTCTCTTTTAGATGTTTATAGATAATGGTAAATAGTATTCAGTTGCATATTTTAGCAAATCACTTTCCTTAGTAAAACATAACTATGAGATATATGACAAGAAGATATTGGGGCATTAGAGAAGTGGCACAACTTCTTGGAAGATATAAAAAATTTGAAAAGAATACAAGAACCTAGAATATTTTATGACTACTAAAAACCTAACTTCAGATAAGCACAATAGTCTCTCTACTTGGCAAGATCTGATTTCATACTTTATTATCAACTAGAAAAGTTTATAGGCAAGTCTAGTATGTTATTGTGTTAACTGTTATAGTCTTAAGTCCAAAGAGTTAGACCAAAGAATGACTTTAGATTAAGTAGCCACAAGAGAATTTGATAGAGTTCTAAGCACAAACTAGTTTATCTTATATACTACAGATTATAGTTTATGTACACACTACAATCATCCTGCTCTAAAATACATGTGTTTACTATAAGACCAACATATTATTGTTATATTATATGACTTTATTTATTCCAGAACCTTCTTTGATTTTTTTAATGTCATGTAATTATGTAGTAATCATGATAGTAGTGATGTCATGCTAAAACCCTAACCCTAAGTTAAAATTAAAATTAAAATGAAATTAAAAAGAAAATAAAAATGAGAAAATAAAATAAAGTCTATAGTTTACAACTCTGACATTGACTGGATCGTAGTAGTAGCTTATATAATCATCAGAATATGATACTACTTACAGAGCTCCTTACTATTTAAGCACTAAAAGATATTGCTATAGAAAATAAAGAGTGAAAATTTCTCATAGAGATTTTTCATAGCAATCACTTAGACTAACAAGAAAAACTTGTTATTAATACAGTAAGAGAACTCCACTTATTATGACTTAAGGCCAAATATTTAGTCAAAGGAGAAAACTAATATTATTTAGCACAAAAGGACTTGATAAAGTTCTTAGTACAAATGTGTCTACTTTATATATCTCTAGTATATGGTTTGTGCATACTTATATCTAGTCTACTCTAAATATTATGAGTTTATATAGATAAAGTCATCATTTCTTTTATGATGTATAACATTACCTATCTGATATATCACCTGATATTGTGATAGTGACAGTGATATGTGTGATCGACCTGTGACTATTGTGATAGTCATATATGATGTTATATTATTCTATCTTTACTAAAATAAAAAGAAATAAATCCACTGTCTTTGATTCTAATACCACTTCTTATTTATAAGATCTGTATGCTTTGTTAAGTGGTCTGAGAATAATAGTCTGCTCTTGTTTTGTAGTAAAATTTACATCCTAAATATCCCAGAACTCTACTTTTACATTATTATACTTTATTATAACTCATGAATAACTAACTATGCTAGTAGGTGGAAAACTTTAGAGCTAGTGTTCTAAAACTACTAGTGGCTACAAATATCAAGATATAGTAGTTAGTATATTAGTACATGTGACTTCTGTTTACATACTAAGCTTATTTAACACCTACCACTAGAAAAGCTATATCTACTACTAGTACTAAGTGTATGGTGGAAAACTATTAGTATAAACTTTGTAGTAGAGCTCCCAGAATTTACAGAGATTGATGTAGTGATGACTGTAGTAGATTGGGTATCTAAGACTGTGTATTTTGTTCCAACTATTAGATACAGTTCAAACTCTATTATCTGAGATCTAATACAATATCTTAGAAGTCTTAATAAGTGAGTTATTCTGATTTCTAGTAATCTTTGGATGTTAGAGAATGGAAGTCCATGGAGTTAACCAAGACCAGCAAGTATTAGAGTTACAGACTATAGACCTTATTTTTTTTCTTTTTTTCTTTTATTTTTTATTTTATTCTTCAGTATAGAGTTAGAGTCTAATATGACATTACATGAAATTGTCACAGTCATGGTTGCACAATCATGTATCATAAAAGAATGTAAAATATTTTAGAATAATGATATTATATTATATGTTAATAGTATGTAATATACATAGCCTTTAGAATAGGCTAAGGACTTATTTGCATAGACTATTAATCTAGTACATATAAGTAAGATAAATTATACTTTGGAACTCCACTGAGTTCTCTTATGTTACTAAAATAAAAGAGTTGTTTCTTAATTCTACTCAAAGTCTTAAGTTATAACAGCAAGGATATCTAAGATAAACTGGAGATATATAATCTATACTAGAAGAGAATGGAGAGTGTAGATGAGGATGAAGAGGTTATCTGTAGGTTGGAAAAGATGTAGTCAGAACAGAATATAATACCAATTCATATTTGTTACAAACTTAAGACTTTAGAATTAAAAGAAGAAATTTTGTATTAGGTTTACATAAGAGAACTTGATAGAGAACTCTGTACAGGATTGTCTACCTTATATACCTAATATTAATGGTTCATGCTCTACTGCTTTTAGTCTACTCTAAATGACCATGTATTTTTCTTAAAGTTAATACATGTTAAACATGCTATTATGACATTATTCTTTTAAATTCTTCTACCATCTGCTTATTATGGCATGTGATTATGTGATAGTGTGACAGTGACACTACATGTCACAGTAATCTCTAACCCTTGATCCCCAGAAATAAAAATAAAAGGAAAATAAAATCAAAATGAGAAAGAAATTAAGAATAAATAAAGTCTATTATCTTTGACCTACTAACTATTGCCTTAAGAAAAAATGTAGATGATTTTGACCTATGAAGATTATTCTACTCTAAGTAAGGTCTTTAAGGACACTTGCTATTCTCTTGTATGTACTAGTCACAAGAGGACTAACAATACCAAGCTGATACAAGAAAAGATATATAACATGTTCACATAAGGTAATATATCTACAAAGCATTAGTGAGCTTTAATGCAATATAAATGGCTAAGCTTCCCCTGCCTAGCTAGTGTATTTCTTATACCTAGGGCCAATTAAAACTGCTCTTAAGTAGAGAAATTTGGATGGGAGTCCCCTCTCTTACTCTCTTCTACTCATAACTTATGTACTAATCTCAAAATACAGAGAATATAACTAGAGAATTGAGGCCAAAACTATAAGAAAGATTTCTGAAGTCTCAAAAACACATGATTCTCTCTCTACTTGCAACCCAAAATTGGTCTAATGCCCTTTTTCTGTTTATGAGTGCTAATTCTTTCATTTTCTAACATTTCTACCAGTTGTTTCTACTCTCAAGTGTCTATTCCTTATAACTAGTCTTCAAGTGGATAACATTGATTTCTAGTATAGTTCTTATGTTTCTATTCCATTCATGAGTGGGTAACATTGCTTTCTCTATAGTTCTCTAGAAAATAGTATTATAGCATGTTTCTGTTATTACCAAGTGGCTTCTGTACATGTACAAGCTAGAGCAGCAAATAGCTAGACATTTCACAATACTCCACTAAGTCTGTTTTAATAAGCTCCAAGTCCAAAGTCTTGTTTGTTTAATAGCTACTATACTATCTCTCAAGTAGATACCAACTTGAGAGAGCCTAAGGTGTTATCTAGAAGTATAAATTCTTCTTGCTAATGCTTTCAAAAAAGTCTTAAATGCCTACTTTCTCATCTTTACTTCTAGGTTTTTTTTTATTTTTCTAGTATATCTACTTTAAGTCCTTCTACTACTACTTCTGTCAAACTACAAATCTATTCTTCTTTTATTAATTTTTGATTTTTGTTGTCATTTTCTACTCATACTTTCCAGTCTGGTCTCCTACTTAGTCTATCTGCTTTTTCCATCTTTGCTCCAAGTATATGCTTCAAGGTGAAATCAAATCTTAACAAATGGAAAGCTTATCTTACTTGCCTACAACTCAATTTCTGCACTTTCACAAAATATTCTAAATTATTGTAATCTGTCCAGATTCTCAATCTTAAACTTTGTGCCCTCTAGCAAATACCTTCAATTTTCTAATTCTCTAATCATGACTAGTATTTCTTTGTTATGGATTTTGTAATTCCTTTCCATCTCATTGAGAGATTTTGACAAATAAGCTACTAGCCTTCATCACCCATCTTCACACTCCATAGATAAAGCTTTTTCTGCTGTATAATCTGACACATTAACTTCCATCCTCATTTTTTTGTCCAAGTCTAGTACTTCTAATACCAGTTCTTTTGTAAATCTCTTCTTCAACTTTCTAAACATCTTTTTCTGCTTCTCTGTTCAGTCCCACTTTTGATCCTTCTTTACTAAGTCATATAATAGTCTGGCTATAGATATAAAATATTCAATAAACTACTGATTATAGTTGGCTAGTTCTAATATTCTTGACTTCTTTAGAAGTTGGCCAGTCCAACACTTCTTTTACCTTCTCCTTCTCTATCTTAATTCTCTCTGGTTCTATTACTACTTCCAAGAACCCTATCTACCTGATTTTCTATTTGTGTTATTTTTGTTTTATGTATAAATCATTCTCTGCTAATCTTTTTACTACCTCCTCTATTACTTCATTATATCCCTTATCTTTCTCTGTTTCTACTATAACATTATCAATGAAACTCACTACTTCCCCAGTTTTAATCAAGTCTTATAAGATCTCATTTATTATTATTTGAAATGTTGCTGGAGAGTTAATAAGTCTAAAGAATATTACTGTAGGCTCAAATGACTCTTCTGAAGTTGTGAATACTGCCTTCTACTTATCTTCCTTTTTATTTATACATTATAATATCCTTATTATAAATATAATTTATTAAATACTTTTTTATGCCTATATTTTATATCATGTCCAAAATTAAAGATAAAGAATAATCATTTTTAATAATCCATTTATTTTGATATCTATAGTTCTACATCTAACTTTTTTCTCTCTCTCTCTTACCACCATCTTGAATGGTAGCACCTATTAGAGACATAAGGAATAAATTTTCTTCTATTTCAGCTTTTAACAACTTCGACTCAAATGTAGCTTTGAGTATGGATAATATTGATATGAATGACAACTTTGTTGTCAATACTATTATCTACAACAATTGCAACAATTATGATGAGGTAAGAGGTTGCACTCTTGTGCCCAGTGCAAATAGTTTCTACTCTGTTTTATGTTCCTTCTCCAATATGAGTGAGGAGGTATACACAGAATGGTTCAAGATGAACCTACTACCTTATCTGACAGTATTTAGCTTGAGTACGTGATATAAGAGGTGCAAAACCCTATCATCAGCAAGGTGGCTGAACCCCTTTTTAGCACAAGGACTGAATATGAGCACAACATTGCTTCAATATGTGTCAATGCTACTGCGGTCAAACCAACTATAGTCACTACAGCTAATAATCCTAACATCATTAATATCCAACTAAACTATAATATCAATCAACCATTGGACCTAGACTCTTGAAACAGTAACTTCAAAGCAATTTTCCTTCATGGCTCTATGGAATATCTCAGTTCCAACATCAAGATCATCAAAGAATCGCTCTCCAGAATGGAAAAGTTCATCCTAAATAAAAGTATTGATGGCAATAAGGCTAATGACATCAAAGACTTTGAAAGTTTAGGCAAGGTAGCATGGGAGTTCATCTCAGCCCTCTATTTATCTCAGTGGGACAGCTTATTAGTTGATGGCACTAACCATTCTTTTAAGAATAATGTCAAATCAAAGTTCAGCCCACAAGCGGTGAAGGAAGCTACCAAAGCTAAAGAATCTAACATATCCCATTCCTCCTATATTTCAACCCTCCCTCCTCCCATCCTAGCAAAATCAGCTAAGGAAGTTAATGAAATATGAAAATATTTCAAAAAACAACAACCTGTTAATCAAGGACCCAAATCATATGCACAGGTATCTGCCAGGCATACTAACCCCACTAATATTACTAGGGAAACATTAAAAATCAAGGAGGCCTTCCCTAAACTCCAGAACAAAAAAATCAAAATAGTACAAAAAATTATCAACAGCCAGGACAAACCCAAACCAAAAATTAATATGGCTACCAAAGGACCATCCCATAAACAAGTCATCATTCTAATGAAAAGCAAAGATGTGAACATTTTTATCAAGGATTTGAGTATGCATGTAATCAACATCAACCAAATTCTCAAAAATATGAAGTCTAGTGTTATAACAGACTACATACACATTGATAGTCAAGGCATTGTAATCACTACTAATAATATCGCTTCTCCCTCAGACTTACAAGCCATCAAGAAGTATGTCAAGAGCATATCTTGTATTGATACAAATCAAGTCCAATCACCTTAACTTGCTCAATCCAAGTCATACTTAAAAATTGTTAGCATTCCATATCTATCTGAAGCCACTAACTTGTGCATTACTTCTGAAGAGATCAAAAATGTCCTCAAGAATACTCACATCTTTAATGATGTCATCTTAGCCTCAAAACCAAGAATTATAAAGATCTCTCCAAAATCTAACATGGCCATCATATGTATCAATATATGGGACTCTCAAAGTGGCTTTAAGGCCAAATCTCTCATTAACTGAAGATTTAACATTAGAAGGTTTATTGCTACCATGCGCAGTGGCAATATGAATCCAAGCATCTTCCAGTGCAAAAACTGCTGGAAATAGGGTCACACTGCTGGTGTTTGTAGAATACAGGGGTGAAATACATCAAATGCAATGGCCCACATCAATCCATTCACTACAGAGAATTTGTGTGGTGCTGTAAAGTAAATGACAAAATCAACCCTCTTAGACTCGAAATGAAGAAAGGCAAGTCTTGTTCCTATTCCTTCAGATGCTTTAACTGTAAGGGCGAGTATCAAGCAGACTCTACCAATTGTCCATTCTGGAAACATTATTTCAATAAAGAGTGGCATAGCAAAGAATATGCTAAATTTCGCAAAAACTGCAAGGAATCAATTTGTTTATCTGTGAACACCTACACAATTAATTTTTAAAGATATCAAAATCTTTTCTCAAAATGTTTGTAAAAACTTCCTTCTCATTAATACTATCCTAGAATTCAATTCTTCTTTCAACATTATATTTATCCAAGAACTCTCTTGGTCCACTATTTGCTCCATTCCCAACTCTTCAAATTGTGAAGGAGATACTCTTGTTGGCATGGTTAACCATCCTAACTGGCTAACATTCGTCAGATCCAACACTACTGAGATAGACTATCCAAGAATCATCAATTACATCAATATTAGACTCTCTTCTTTTCATTTCTCTTTTTGCAAAGATATTATTGATCATAGAGACATTTTACTTACCTTATTCTTCAATAACAGTGAACTTTTCTGGCTTATGAACATTTATTCAAATTCTTCCCATTCTACTTTAAAGTATCTAAAGGATACTGAAGTGAACCTTCATAATCTCCTCATTATGATGGGTGATTTCAACATTAGGGATAGTTTATGGGACTCTTCCTTTCCTCATCATTTGTCCATTAGTGATGACTTAACTATTCTCATAGATTCTCTTAATCTATCCTTGTCAATCCCCACTAACCAAGTCCCCACCAGATACACAGACAATGCTAATGAGTCAAACTCAACCATTGACCTCATGTTCATCCAATGCAATTCCTCTATCCTCAACAATCACTCTATTCATCCTAAGTGGCGCCTTTCTTCTGACCATGCTCTCTTAACCATCACTATCCCCATTTCAGAAGAAATCGTCAATACATGTAAAAGCAACATCAAAAAAGGTAGCGATGAAGAAACTCAGTTTTTAGAAGATGCTGCCAACATTATCAAGAACTTGAACATCTTAAATCTCACAGATATTCATATGTTGGAAAATGTCATCAATGAACTCGCCATTAAAGTGGAAAAGGTATGGAACTGTAACGTGAAACTCACCAATATCATGAGGAATTCCAAGAGTTGGTGGAACGATGATTGTAGCAGAGAACTTGAAAAATACAGAACATCAAAGAGTCTAGAAGACTGGAAATCCTTCTGCAGAACCATACAGAGCACTAAAAGAATATTCTTCAACCTCAAAATGAATAAAATAGCCAACAAAAAATGAGGACCATGGAAGCTCATAAATTGGGTCAACAAATGAAAGCTTCCTGCTCCAGAAGCTATCAAATTCAATAGTCAACCATGCCTTGAACTAGACAATTTCTGATAAGCATTACATTCTATCTTTAATACTGCTCAGTACCACATTATAGATTGTGATGTTCTAGATAAATTAGGGTCATTTTTGTTCTTATCTTGGACACACTTTGCAGAAGAAGAATTTGTCAGTTCTCTAATCAAATGCAACAATTCTTCCACCCCAGGGCCTAACAAGCTGTCGTGGAGATAGCTCAAAATTATTCTCAAAGACAGCACATGCTTGAAAAACATTATCTCCATTGCAAACACTTGTATTGAACTGGGTCACTGGCCATCTCATTTCAAGATCTCTTCAACTATTGTTATCCCTAAACCCAACAAAATATCATATGACTCCCCAAAGGCATTTAGACCTATCATCCTCTTGAACATATTGGATAAACTCATCAAAATAGCCATCAGCAATAGACTACAACTTCATGTGGTCTCCAATAATTTCACTCACCACAGTCAACTTGGTGGTCTCAAGTTCAAATCCATGACTGATATAGATGTTGCTCTCACTTACTTTATTCATACTGGATGGGTCAAGAATCTGTTGATCAGTACTCTTGCCTTCAACATTTCCCAATTCTTCCCTTCTCTTAATTACCACCTCCTTTCTTCTATTCTCAGGAAAGCTAGTTTAGACTCTAGCATCATCCAATTTTTCTTCAATTATCTTGTCAATAGGAAAACAAAATATGTTTGGAATAATTTCTCCTCCCATTTTGTTGATGTTAATGTTGGTATGGGCCAAGGCTCAGCCCTATCCCCCTTTTTTGGCTTTATATCTAGCCCCTTTTCTTCACATTTTAGAAAAATGACTTAAAAGTTTCAATCTTCAAACTTCTTTACTTTCCTTTGTTGATGATGGCTTGCTCATTACTCAAAGCAAGTCTTTTGAAACTTCTAATGCTCATCTTTTTTATAGCTACAATGTTGAACACTCAAAAACTGAAGTGTTCCACTTCTCCAGAGCATATGGTACCTTTAACTTTCCTCTCCTTGATCTTTCACCTCTAGGCAGCCCAATTCTTTCTCCAAAGTCTTCTTTGTACTACCTCAGCTTTATTTTCAACAGAAAATTATCTTTCCATAGCCATATTAACTTCTATGCAAATACGGCAATCTCAACAATCAAATGCATGAAAATTCTTGGCAATTCCACTAGAGATTTAAACCCATATCAAAAATGTTTACTCTATAGATGTTGCACTATACTGATCACCCTTTATAGCTTTCAACTATGACATTACAACAAAGCCCCTCTCTCATGTTCAATGAATATTATGAATAAGATACAAAGAAGAGCAGTCTTATGGATAGTAGGTGGTTTCAAAACAGCACCATCAATGGGTATTAAAGCCATCACTAGCCTTACTCCCATTAACTTCCACCTACAAAAAATTGGAGGCAAATCATAACTCAGAGTGCATTTACTCCCTTCCAGCCACATCCTTTGCTCTCTCATGAGCTCATGCAATGAATCCCTCCTTCATCAATATCCTCTCTTGCTTAATTTCTTAACAAGAAGATAATGTAGTCTTATCAAGGGCCACTTGGTAGATATGGACAACTATTTCAATGAGGTTTTTCCTTCATTTGATCCTATTAATCCAGAACTATTCCCTGGTTATAGAATTATAGATACATTTTCTAATCATTTTCTTTTCCAGCCCTTTAACAAACAAGTAAATTACAACATTACTTCTCAAGTTTAGGAACTTGGCAGAATTGCAATGGAATCATTGGAATCCCCCTTGACAGCACTCATTGTACCAGATGCTAGTGTTAAAAACAATGTTGCTACATCTATTGTCTATATTCACATAAAGGATAGGCCTATTATGAAAACTCTCCACCACACTCTAAACGTCATGAGCACTGAGGCCAAACTTGTTGCTATCAGATGTAGTATCAACCAAACTACCAATCACAACTTCATCTCTACTATCATTGTTGTAATGGACTCAATCCACGTGATAAAGAAAATATTTGATCCATCCTCCCATTCCTTCCAAAAACACATGGTCTCCATTCTAAAGGAGCTTTGCTCCTTCTTTTCCCATCACCCAGACAACCATATTGAGTTTTGGGAATACCTAAGTCACTCCAAGTGGCATCTTCACAAAACTGTTGATTCTGAAACTAAATCCTTTAGACTAACTCCCACATATCTTAGCAAGCTCTCTTGGAACTTTAGCAGGAAACTAGAATGCAATAACCTCGCTAACAGATGGAAAATGACATTCCAAGCATCAGACCTAAAGGGCAACCAACTTCTTAACCTTGTGGACAGTAACAATAAACCGCTTGAACTGTTGCATATCAAGGATAGCCTGTGGCTCCAAAACTTCAGCTATTCTAACTCACTTTGCACTAGAGCCACCAGAGCTATCATCAATTATGCACCAACAGATGAATATAGACTCAGATTCTTTCCCAACAAAGAATTTAGTTGTCCATATGGCCAATATCCCATTGAATCAAGATAACACATTTTTCATGATTGCAAAAGGTTTAATGAATATTGGAATCCACATAGGGATTCTATTGTTCATTTTGTTATATTCCTTAAATGCAACTATAATGCATTTGCTTTCTCAAATGACATTACTTAGTTTGCTATGAGCTTATTTCGTAGTTAGCAACTATATTTTCCTTCTTCTTCTTTATATTTAGTTTCTTTCTTTTTTCTTTCCTTTTCTTTTCCTTTTTCTAGTCTTCATGTAGTCTCATTCTTCCTGTATGTAGTTAAAAAGTAGCTACAATAGTCTACCCTCATGCTCCATGTAATAAATTGTTGATTTTTAAAAAAGAATAGTTCTGAACCATTCTTTTCTTACTATTATTTTTTTCTATAAAAATTACCAGTACTATTTGAGGTAGCTTTGTGAATTAGATATATCTCTTCCTCAATTTCTCATTAATGAACTTATGTATCTCTCTCTTCTCTTTTCTCGATAATAGATATATATTTCCTTTTATTGTTACAAATTCTTTCTTTACACCTATTATATGATTGTTAGGGTGACTGGGTGGAAGAGAAAGGTACTTTAAATCTCTAGGAAATCCTAAGTTTATTGTCTAAGAAATACCAATTATATACTTATCTCTAAAAAATCCTAAGAGAATAGAATGGGGTTTTTTTCTGCTTCTATTCCTCTTGTTTCTTTCTTTCTTCTTTCTTCTTCTCTTCTTTCTACTGTTTTTGCCATCCTGGTTTTCCCTGCTTCAGACTCTACTAAAATTTTTCTGGACATCTTGTCATCTTCATCTCTCCTGTTCTCTGGTCAATCCTAGGATTGTGGTGTGCTAGTCATAGCATTTCCAAAATTGCCTTCCACTTCTGTTCTTTTATCACATCTATCTCTGTTCTTTCTTTATGCCCCTGATAATAGACATTTACTTTACTATATGCTTAATTGGTCCTTCCTTGTTGAAAGAACCATCTATATTTCTTATATAAATAGATCTCTCAATTTATCTCAGTTTAAATCCTTGTATTCTTGCAAACTCCAAACTCATAACCAATCTCATTTCCACATTATCTAACAATGCTTCCACTATCACTTCCTTCTATGTATCAATTCTCTTAGGCCTAATCTTTACTGTTACTTCTCTTAGCATATCCTCATTTAATTTGCAGCAGGATATATCATCCACTACTCTACTGAGAATTGCAAAATTATTTGTGAAAGAATATAATCAAGGACTATCAGATTCTTGTTCTCTTTTAAATTACTGTTATTTCTCTAGTAGCTAATTTGTTGTTTTTGTCTGATCACTCTTCAATTCCTATAATATCTCATAATATGACCAAAATCTTCACAATTGTAGCAATTTCTTCCTTTATCCACATCTATAGTATATAGATCCTGCTGTAGTTGTAGGTTTACTACAACTATATTAGTCCTCTCTACCTCTTCTACTAGAGCAGGCCCTACTAGCATCTACTGGAACTTTTGTCTCCTAGGCCAAACTTGAAGTCATAGCAATAGTTGTTGCTAGTATGTTTGCTCTTGATACCTGATTTTCTATCTTCTTTCTTTCTCTCAATCTCTCTTTCTCTTACTCACTTTCTTTCTAGTGCCTATTCAAGTTAGTCACTCTTTTGTACTACTGTTTGATACTTTTGGGGGGATGTTCCACCTCCATCAACTTCTTTCAAATCACTTTATGTATTTCTCTTTTGAATTCTTCAACTCATGATCTTCTTTCAAACCTGCTTTTTCTTGCCACTCTTCTCAACTTCTGTACAAACTCTTACATTATTTTGCTTCCTTGTTCCACTTTTTTCAGCTCTACTATCTTAACTGATTTATTGTCTCCATTCCCAAATTCCTGTTTTAGATCAGCAAGAAATTCTTCTACTATTAGAAACTCCAAACTCTTATTTTCCAAATTCTCTATCATATTTTTCTTTCATACATCTACTGAACCTCTATATACATATGATAATATCTATTAGATCTGTTCTTCTACCAATGTATTTCTCATCCTCATTCTCAAGTAAAGCCTATATGTTGTGATAAATCCTGAGATTTTACTGGCATCTCCGTTAAATGTTGGTGGCTTGGCCACTTTCACATTGAACCTGGTATTAAGTTCTGAAGTTACTACTTTTACTTCTCCTTCTCCTTCTGTTTCTTTCTTAACTACTAATAATATCTGTAATATCACAATCTATTCTACTTGCTGCCTTATCTGAAGTAAGATTTGATCTAAAGAACTGTGTTGACTCATATTGTAGTATGGTGATAAATCAATAAATGAAAGTATTAGTAGTAGTGGTCTTGCTCTCTAATTTGTGATTAAAGCTTGAAGTGGTCTCTTATAAGTGTTAGTGGGTTCTTTTCTTATTCCATCTTACACTTTTCTACTGACTACTTTTTATTTATTGCCCTAAGAAAAATGTAAATGATTTTGACCTAAGAAGATCATTCTACTCTAGACAAGATCTTAGAGATACTTTTCATTCTTCTACATATACTAGTTATAAAGAAACTAATAGCACAGAGCTAATAGATAAAAAGGTGTATAACATATCCACAAAAGGTAATATATATCTGAAGTACACCAGTAGGCTTTGGTACAATCAAATGGCCAAGCTTTGCCTGCTTAGCTAGTATACCCCTTGAGTCTAGGGTTTAGCTATATATTCTTGACTAAAGGTAGTGTAGCCTTTGGTCAAGGATGGTAAGAGAGTAAAGTAGAGAGGGCTCAGTATTGAGCAGTCTTAGGAATAGGAATCAAGTTTTAATGTTATGTTTTAAGACTTAGAGTTAAAGTTAAAAGAATAAATCTTGAATTGGATTAATCATAAGAGAACTCAATGAAGTTCTTAGTACAATATATCTACTTTATATACTATACTAGTTGGTCCATGCTACTATTGTATCTAGCCTACTCTAAAGACTATATGTACATCTTAAGATTAACATATGTTAAGCACATTATATAATATCATTATTCCAGAGACTTCTATCACATTCTACTATGATCACATAACTGGTTTGTAATAGTTGTAGCCCATGACATCATGCTCAACCCTAACTTTAAATAAAAATAAAATAGAGTCCATTATTCACAACTCTGACATATATGTTTTTCTAAAGGCTAACATGTGTTATATATGCTATATGACATCATTCTTTCTAGATTCTTCTATGATGTTCTATATGTCATGTTATTTGTATAATATCTAAGTTACATGGTGTGATAGTAACCTATGATGTCATACTAATCCCTAATTCCAAAATAAAGTAAAATTAAAAGTAAAAGAGAAATAAAGATGAAAAATAAAGTCCACCATCTTCAATTCTGACAGAATGAATAATTTAAGACTACCAAACTTATAATACTTTAAGATTACAACAGAGAATATTTTATTTTGCTATTAGGGCAACTAGTAAGATCTATAGGGTTTAGTAGATTTTATAATCTCCAGGAAGTTCTAAGTATATTATCTCAATAAAGTATAAGCAGCACTCATTTTCAGAAAGTTTTAAGAGAACTCCTAAAAGTAATAATTATTCTAAATACTACTATAGTATATTCTAATTTAATAACACAATACTAACATAACAAAAAAATAATAGCATCCAGATAGCTAGGAAATATAATGAAAGTATCTAAAAGATTAGCTAAGAAAAAAGAAAAGCTCAGAATAGAATAGTATTAGGATATTAGATAATACTAAATGAGATTTAATAATAAGAAACAATAGTGCTAGCTTGAGGAAGTCTACAGAATTTAGCAAGATTCTGAGATCACTAACTAACAGAGAATAAAAACTTTATGGGTATCATATACTAGCCAAATCCATCTGTTATCTATTCTATATTATAATTCAAGTTTTAAAGTATTAAGATAAGAAAGAAACCTTATATAGAGGTTACATAAGAGAACTTGATGGAGTTCCTAGTATAATGTATCTACCTTATATATACTAGACTAATAGTCTGTGCTATACAAATTCTAGCCTACCCTAAAGGCTATATATATTATATGCTATTAATATATAATATATTATTATTCTTCTAGAACCTTTTACATTCTTTTATGTGTCACATAATTCTGTGACAGTGACATGTGTGACATATTCTGTCATAGTATGTAATATTTATGACAGTCATATATAATATCATACTAATCTCTAACTCTAAGTTCAAAATAAAAAAATAAATAGAAAATAAAATAAAATGAATAAAGTTCATTGTCCATAACTCTGACATCCTGGATGATGCCAACTTCATTCATACTCACTTGTCCTCTTCTGGTATAGATTGTATTCTATTTTAATAACTCACCAATTCATAGACAAAAGTCTTTTTATTCTGTATCAAATCTCATGGAGTTCTGAACAATAACCCCATAGTGTCTGACAAACCCAGAATATACACAGTAGCCTATTATTAAAAAGACTCTTCCTATATCTAAAAACAATAGTTATTATATATAGTTTCTTAGTCTGATAATTAACTTGGATTAAGTACTATACTTATCTCTAGCTCATATTTAAAGAACCTCTTTTAAAATTACAATCATACAATGAAGTTAAGCTAGGTACAACTTCTTCCAGTTGAAGCCAAGGTCATCATTCACACAACATACTACTTTTTAACTTTATTTATACCATCTTCTGCTAAGTTCCTAACTATTCAATCTGTCTTCTATACTATATCTGTAGATTTCCTGGAAAATGTGAATTGTCTCTAACAATAGGGTCCAGTACAGATATAAACAATTTTTGTATACTCAAATTTTGTATAAAAGACTGGTTTTCTTATACAATAGATATACTGTTATTAATTAGTTTAAGTTATACACTTAACTTATATTGCTTATATTCTAGCTCTCCACTTACAATTATACTAACATTTGGTAAGTATGACAGAATTGAAGATAATGGATTTGTTTCTTTTTCATTTCTCTTTTATTATTTAAGTTTCTCTTATTTTCTATTTTTCTATTTTAACTTTTCTATTTCTATTTCTACTTGTAAAAGGGAGAATAGTGTGACATCACATGTGACTGTTGTGACAGTCATAGTCACAGTCATAATGTCATATATTATATGAGATTATGAATCTTATCTATATAACTCATAAAATTTAGAATATTACAATTAAAGACTGAAAATGTTTAAGTCAATAAGAGAGCCTTATATTAAGATTAATACAAGAGAACTCAATAGAGTTCCAAGTACAAAGTATCTACTTTATATATGCTGCTATTCCAGAAAAGTATTTTCTGTGAAAAAAAGTAATCTCATAAGGTTTTTAAGTATATAAGATCTTGTTGAAGGTATTAGCAAGAAGATATTATACTTCTAGATGATGCCTCAAACTTTCTTGAGCAGATACCAACCAGATGGATGATGTGGTAGCTATTAAACAAACCAGACTTTGGACTTGGAATCTATTGGAATAGACTTAGCAGAGTATTGTGAAATGCCTAGCTATCTACTGCTTCAGCTTACATGTGCACAGAGGCCACTTGGTAATAACAGAAACATGCCATAATACTATTCTCTAGAAAACTATAGAGAAAGTGATATTACCAACTTGCTAAAGGAATAAGAACACTAGAACTATACTAGAAAGTGATGTCATCTACTTGAGAAAGACTAGCTACAAGGAATGGGCACTTAAGAGCACAATTGACATAGCCACAAATGTTTGGATAGTAGAATAATGCAGGAACACAACTGATCAGAAGCTAGAAGAGTCATGAATGCATTCTCAAGTAGTAGCAACTAGTAGAAATGCTGGAAAAAGAAAGAACCAGTACTTGTGAGCAGGAAAAAGAATATTAGGCCAATTTTAGGTTGTAAATGGAGAAATGACTATATGCTCTCAAGACTTCAGAAAGCTTCATTATTGTTTTGGTCTCTATTATCTAGTTCTATTCTTTATACTTCAAAACTAATACATAAGCCATGAGTAGAGGGGAGTAGAAAAGAGAACTCCCATCTAAATACTCCCACTCAAGAGTAGTTAAAATTCTATTTTATCAAGTGAGTGTTGTTAGTATCTGCTATCACTTTTGGATGAGTTTCAGAGAGTTCTAACAGTCTGGGAAAGGCTAGTAAGATGAGTATCAGTTGTTATCTTCAGTCATAAAGTTTGACTTGAGAGATGTCTTTAGAGTGCATCACCTGGGATAAATAGTGTTGTTAGAGGCTCTTAAGGAGCTTTGCAATCTATTCACCAGATTTTCCAAAGGAGTTTGTTATATAGTGTAAAGCTCACTGTTTAGGAGTGTGCTAGCAAGAGAATGAATTTATGAGCAGATATTCTATATGTTCTTTTCTATTATTATATTCTTGTTTCTATCTTTTCTATATATTCCTGACACTGATATTATTCTCTCTGAATTCTTTAGCATGCAGTTAAGGGCTAGTGTTCCATAGTTCTTGTTGTATTCTAGTATAATCTCTTTTCTGCTTGACCCCTGTCATTAGTATTTTAATAAGTGGACAGTGAAGAAAATTATCCACTGCCACTGAATCAGACATTATCATGAATATTAGAACCAAGAAGATGTTTACAAAGTTGGATTTAAGATGGTAATATAATAATGTGAGGATCAAGAAGGGAGATGAGTGGAAAGTGGCCTTGATAATACCAGAGGAGACATTTGAACATACAGTCATGTTTTTTGGTTTAAAAAATTCTCTGGCCATATTCCAGGCCATAATGAATGAGTTATTAAGAGACCTGATTAATACTAGAAAAGTAGGAAGTTTTATTGATTCAGTGATAGTAAGAATAGAAAGTTAGAAAGTGAGGAGGAACATAATGAACTGGTAGAAGAAATACTGAGGAGGATAGAAGAAAATGATTTGTATGTAAAACCAGAGAAGTGTAAATAGAAGGTTAGAGAGATAGACTTCTTAGAAGTGGTAATAGGGCCAGATAAAATAAAGATGGAGGAAGAAAAAGTGAAAGCAGTATTGGATTGGCCAGTACCTAAGTTGATCAAGGATATATAGAAATTCTTGGGGCTTGAAAATTATTATAGGAGATCTGTGAAGGATTTTGTAAAGATAGTAAGGCTATTACATGGGTTAATAAGGAAAGAACAGAAGTGGAAGTGGGGGATAAGGTAAGAAAAGTTATTTGATATATTGAGGAAAAGATTCACTATAGAACCAATTCTGATAGTTCTAGATCTAGATAAGAAAATAAGAATAGAGGTAGATATATTAGATTATATGATAGGGGGATTATTGTAAATGGAGTGTGCAGATAGAAGATGGAAACCAGTGGCTTACCTTTTTAAATCATTGAATGAAACAGAATAAAATTACAAAATCCACAATAAAGAAATATTAGCAGTAATTAGAGAATTGGAGGTATGGAGATATTTGTTAGAAGGCACTAAGTTTAAGTTTGAGGTTTAGACAGACCATAAAAATTTGGAATATTTTTTGAAGATACAGAAGTTGAATCAGAGACAGGTTAGATAAGCTTTCTACTTGTCTAGATTTGATTTCAGGTTGAAGCATGTATCAGGAGTTAGGATGAGCAGAAGACCAGATTTGAAAATGGGAATAGAAAACAATAATGAAAATCAAAAACTGATAAAGGAGAAATAGATTAGAGAAATGATATATCAAGTTTACAAATGGTGGACTTAGGTTCTCTCTATTTTATTTTTCATTTTCATTTTCATTTTACTTTATTTTCCTATTTTTCCATTTTTAGAACAGCTAGGGTTAGGGTTAGAAGTGATTGGTCACACTGTCACATCAGTCATAATCTGATGATGTGGTTATAATATTGGTCATAAGACTTGGGAGAATGAAGTAGAAGGTTCTAGAATAAATGATGTTATACAACATGGATACTACATGTTGACCTCATATTCTACACATGGTCATTTAGGGTAGGGTACACAGTAGTGAGCACAGACCATC